>Ga0115005_10000150_pt1 | contig 49963 bp, 49 predicted proteins | sample ArcOceMetagenome_FD_87163 | JGI IMG/M metagenome (GOLD analysis project Ga0115005, IMG submission 87163) | Marine eukaryotic phytoplankton communities from Arctic Ocean - Arctic Ocean - Greenland ARC118M Metagenome | ecosystem: Environmental > Aquatic > Marine > Oceanic | place: Arctic Ocean... | reverse complement strand
GGAGCTGCTTTGAACAATAGCGTCATCTGCCACGACGGGATCAGTTTGAGCGGCCAGATCGTCTTGAACAATGGGATCGGCCTCGACGGCAGCCACCACGACTGGCGCGTTGATCGGCGCAATCAGATATGTCTCTGCTGACGCAATTGCGGCACCGTTGGGATCGGCCAAAAGTGATATTGTCTGGCCATCATCCGAATACGGCAATTGCAGGAACACGACAAAACTGCCGCTTGCGTCCGTTGTTACGCGTTCAATCGGGGATCCGTTGAGCAGGATATCAACCATTTGGTTTGGCGTCGCACGGCCTGCAAATACAGAACCGCCATCGCCTTCAACACGAAACGTGTCCAACTTTGGCGCTATATCAACTGGGGTTTCAACGACCAATTCTGTCGGAGCTACTTCAACTATTTCAGCGGGCGCCTCTGCTACTATTTCAGCCGGTGCGTCATCGACTATTTCAGCCGGTGCGACTTGCACGGCTTCCACAACTGCAGGGGTCAAAACCTCGGCGGGGCGCAACATCGGCGCAACGACAATAACCGCAATGGCCACAGCGCCTGCAGCAACAGTAACCAAGCCAATTTGCATCGCATTCGAAACAGCCATATAATCATCCTACCCCAACCCCGCAACGTGCGGGTTGAGAGACCATAACAACACCACTATGAAGGGTCAAAGGGATCAAACCATCGAGGCCACTACTATGACAAATTTGCCAAAATCCGTCTGCGTCTACTGCGGGTCCCGAAACGGCGTGCGCCCATCCTACGGTCAGGCGGCCGATGACACCGGTGCAATGCTGGCCCGGCGCGGTTGGCGGCTGGTTTATGGTGCAGGTGATGTGGGCCTGATGGGGCGCGTCGCCAATGCCACCCAAGCTGCGGGCGGCAAGACGTTTGGCGTGATCCCGACCCACCTTTTGGATTGGGAAGTTGGCAAGCGCGACCTAGACACGTTCATCATCACCGAAACCATGCACGAGCGTAAAAAAGTCATGATCATGAACGCAAATGCCATTGTTATCCTGCCCGGTGGGGCCGGATCACTGGACGAACTGTTCGAGGCACTGACATGGCGCCAGCTTAGCCTGCACAACAAGCCGATCTTCGTACTCAACACCGACAATTTCTGGGCGCCGCTCATCGATCTAATCGACCACTTCATCACAGAAGGATTCGCGGACCCGTCGTTGCTTGATTTCATTCAAGTCGTGGATGATGTTGCTGCTCTGGAAGCAGACTTGGCCGCCGCCTTGTCCTGACGCCACAACGATACAGAATAGACGATCAACGCGCCCCAAATGATCGGGAATGCGATGGCATGCCAACGCGTGACCACCTCGCCCATGATCAGTGCAGCACAGCCAAATTGCAGCGTTGGGTTAAGGTATTGCACCAACCCAATCGTTGCCATGCGTACCCGTCGCGCGGCAAAGCTAAACAAAATCAATGGGCTTGCCGTGAGTGGGCCTGACAGCGCAAGGATAGCATGTGTCGCCAGATCATTGTTACCCCCTGCCCCAGTTCCGTAAAACACGATCCAAAGTACGGCCAATGGCGCAAGCAAAACCACCTCTGCCGTGACAGAGACGACGGGGCCGATATCTAAGTGCTTTTTGATCATGCCGTAGATACCAAACGTGCCGGCAAGGCCCAATGCGATCCACGGGGCGACGCCCAAGCCGATAGTCAAAACCGCCACACCAATCGCTGCCAAGCCAACGGCTACCCACTGTGCACGGCGTAGAACCTCGCCGAAAACAACCATGCCAATGACCACGGCCACCAGTGGGAAGATGTAATATCCAAGCGATGCCTCAAGCCCTTGGCCCGTAGAAATTGCATAGATAAAGCCAAACCAATTGGCCGCGATCATGACAGACCCAGCAAGAATGATCAGCATCTGACGCGGCTTGGCGAGGGCCTGCCGGACCTCTGAAAGGCGCCCTTGGATTGCGAGGATCAACGTGAAAAACGCAAGCGACCAAAGACCGCGATAGCTCAGAACTTCAAGCGGTGGCACATGGGACACTTGGGCATAATATAGCGGCGACAGACCCCACACCGTGCAGGCTGCAATGATGGCCAAGACACCTTTTTGATCGTCGCGCATATTGCTGGCCCCTTTGTCCGCCATAGATCGGCAAATCACGCAGCTGTGCAACAAAAAAACCCGCCACATCAATGCAACGGGTCTCTTTTTTCACGTAATCCCAAGCAATTACATGCGGGATGCGACGTTTTCCCAGTTGACCAAGTTCTCAAGGAAATTGGTCAGGTAAACAGGACGCTTATTGCGGAAATCGATGTAATAGGAATGTTCCCAAACATCACAGCCCAGCAACGTTGTCTGACCGAAACAAACAGGGTTCACGCCGTTTTCAGTCTTAGTAACCTTCAGGCCGCCGTCGGTGTCTTTGACCAACCACGCCCAACCGGACCCAAACTGACCAGCGCCAGCAGCAGAAAACTGCGACTTAAACTCGGCGACTGAACCAAAGCTCTCGACCAATGCAGCTTCAAGCTCGGACGGCATCGCGTTTCCGTCAGGACCCATCATTTCCCAGAACTGGTTGTGGTTCCAAAGCTGGCTGATGTTGTTGAAGATACCGTTCTGAGCGACCGAAGACGCGTCATACGTGCCCTTGATGATCTCTTCGAGTGATTTATCCGCCCACTGCGTACCTTCAATCGCCTTATTGCCATTGGTGACATAAGCGTTGTGGTGCAGGTCGTGGTGGAATTCGAGCGTTTCAGCGGACATGCCTTTGGATGCAAGTGCGTCGTGGGCATACGGCAGATCAGGAAGTTCAAAAGCCATGATGTGTCTCTCTCTTGTAAAATTACGGTTTTCTTACCGCTTTACATGTCATAAGTTCCGCCAAGGTCAAGGGTCAGAAATGTCCGACGGCCCCGCCCTTTGCAGCAGCGGCCAGTAACTTGAACGTATAATCAGCGACAGACCGGAAACAGATGATGGCAAACGTGTCGTCGTCTTTCATCCAAAACGCGGCGGCCACTTGGCCCAAGCGGGTCCGGCGAAAATCACCGGGTTGAAACGTTGATGGGTGCAAATCGACAGGAGCGGCTTTCGCCATGACCTCGCGTGAATAGGTGCCCTCGACAAAGATAAGCGCCCGCGCATCAGACAAATTTTCTGCCAAATAATGCTGGCCCTTCAGCGCCTTGTCGATCTTTGCGATCGCATCTGCTGTATCCGCATGCGGCACAAGGATCAGCGCCTCATCAGGTGACATCCATGCCAGTGCGTTATCCCCGCTCATGGTAGCTTTACCCATTTTCGGAAACGTAGCACCGGTTACAGCCTTACAAACCGATTTCAGTTTTGCGTTCGACAGATCACCGCGCAGGGTGATCATGCCTTGCAGACCACCTTCACGAACCGTGACTTCGCCTGGGGCGACTGCGCCCTGCAATGCACTGACAGCATTAGACATTTTGCTTCTCCCCGTCTTTGTCAAAGAACACCTGATCGACGATTTTGGCAGCGACTGTGCCACCTTCAATTTTGTTAAATTCAAGAACTTCGCCCATCCGGTCAGGTCCGTGCAGCACAAGACCCATGGCAATCCCGCGATCCATGTTAGCCGAATAATAGGTCGATGTGACGCGGCCTTGGGTGTTGCGCTGACCGTTGGCATTTACGCCGTCGGCAATTGCATAGGCGCCGTCTGGCAACACTGACCCATCAACCGTTTCCAAGCCCACCAGTTTCCAGCGGTTCGGATCAGCCATGTGCGACCGCGTATGCGCGCGCTTGCCAAGGTAGTCTTCTTTCTTTTTGGACAAGGCCCATTGCAGGTTCAAATCCTGCGGGATCACTGTCCCGTCGGTCTCGTCCCCGATCATGATAAAGCCCTTTTCGGCGCGTAAAATATGCAAACATTCGGTGCCGTAAGGCATGACGCCAAATTCAGCGCCAGCGTCTAGCAATGCATCCCAGAACGCACGCCCTTGGCTTGCTGGGACCGCAATCTCATAGGACAATTCGCCAGAGAAACTAATCCGGTAGGCCCGTGCATCAAAGCCGCCAAGGTTTCCATCGCACCACTGCATAAACGGCAACGTTTCTTTGGACACGTCCATGCCACCCAGCTTTTCCAATACTTTACGTGCATTTGGTCCAACCACCGCGATCTGCGCCAGTTGTTCCGTCAGGTTGGCAACAAAGACCTTTTGGTCCCACCATTCGCATTGCAGCCAGTCTTCCATCCACGCGTGGATACGCTCTGCGCCGCCCGTTGTGGTGTGGCAGAGCCATGTCTCATCGTCGATCCGCGCGACCACGCCGTCATCTGATAAGAACCCATTTTCAGTGCACATCAGGCCATAACGGCATTTGCCAACAGCCAGATTGGACATCATGTTGGTGTACATCATATCAAGGAATTTGCCCGCTTCAGCACCCTTGACGATCAGCTTACCAAGCGTGGACGCGTCCAAAAGACCAAGGTTCTCTCGGGTGTTTTTCACTTCACGGTTGACCGCATCATGCACCGTCTCACCATCACGCAAATACGTGTACGGGCGGCGCCACTGACCAACAGGTTCGTTGTCTGCACCATTCTCATTTGACCAATCGGACACAGGTGTCATGCGGATCGGTTGGAACAGGTCGTCACGCGCAGGACCTGCAATCGATGCCATTGAAATCGGCGTATACGGTGGGCGGAACGTGGTCGTTCCAACGTTCGGGATATCCGCATTCAGTGCTTTAGAAAGGATCGCCAGACCGTTGATATTGCTCAACTTACCTTGATCCGTCGCCATGCCGAGCGTGGTGTACCGCTTAGCGTGCTCTACGCTTTCAAAGCCTTCTTGGGCGGCCAGCTGCACGTCGCTGACTTTCACGTCGTTCTGAAAATCTAGCCATGATTTCGACCGCAATGCCTGCTTCGCACCCTGTGGCATTAACCACACCGGAGAGATAGGTCCTTCGCTCGCATCTTCACCCATCGGTGCAGCGCCAGATTTACCCATGGCGCCAGCAGTTTTTGCAGCTGCGCGCCCTGCGGAAAAACCGTCAGCGATGCCTTCAGCAGTGAACAGATGGCCATTGGCGATTCCCGCCGTGGTCACAAACCCTTGTCCGCCTGCGCCCAGTGGCGGCAGTTCGGGATTGGGCCGGAACATGGCTTGGGCGTCGTCCCACACCAGTTTGCCACCGCAATGCGACCACAGGTGTACAACAGGTGACCAACCGCCGGACATGGCGACGCAATCGCAAGAAATCTCTGCCAATTCAGCGCCTTCACCTGCTTGAGCACAGATGCCAATTGCCGTGACGCGCTTGCCGCCTTTGACTTTGGCGATGCCTTTGCCCATTTCAACACGGATGCCCAAGGCGCGAGCTTCATCAATTAGTTCGCCGTTTGCAGTGCTGCGCGCGTCGATGATAGCTGGAATTTCCAAGCCAGCTTTTTTCAACGTAATCGCGGTGCGGTAGGCATCGTCGTTGTTGGTCACAACCACGGTGCGGTCGCCCATTGAGACGCCCCAGTTCACAACGTAATCGCGCACGGCGGCGGCCAGAACAACGCCTGGAATATCGTTACCAGCGAAGGAAAGTGGCCGTTCAATTGCACCTGTTGCGGTCACAATTTGCTTGGCCCGAACGCGCCACAAACGATGACGCGGCGCGTCTGTTTCCGGCGCATGATCGGTGATCCGCTCGTATGCCAGAACATAACCGTGATCGTAGACCCCTGACCCTTGGGTCCGGTTGCGTACGGTAACATTTTTCATGCTTTCAAGGTCTTGCAGAGTATTCTTAACCCAATCTTCGGCAGACATACCATCGACAGTTGGTTGGTCAACGACAGCGCGACCACCCCAATGGGCGGTCTGTTCCACTAGCAACACGCGCACGCCAGCACGACCTGCCGCAAGGGCTGCTGAAAGGCCTGCAATTCCGCCGCCGACGACCATGACGTCTACGTTGATGTTGAAGTGTTCGTAGGTGTCTAGATCACGGTCTTTTGGGGCTTTGCCGAGGCCTGCGGCGTGGCGGATAATTGGTTCATAGACATGCTTCCAGAAGGGGCGCGGATGGATGAACATTTTGTAGTAAAAACCAGCCGGCATAAAGCGCGAAAAATGCTTATTTATTGCCCCAATATCGAAGTCGAGGGACGGCCAATGGTTCTGCGATTTGGAGGTCAAACCGTCGAATAATTCGGTCGTTGTGACCCGCTGGTTGGGCTCGAAATTCGCGCCTTCACCAAGGTTTACGAGGCCGTTTGGTTCCTCTGCGCCGGAGGCCAAAACGCCACGTGGACGGTGGTATTTAAAGGACCGCCCCATCAACATCTGGTCGTTGGCAAGTAGGGCTGAGGCGAGGGTATCGCCTTCAAAACCCGACAGATTCTTACCATTAAAGGTAAAGTATACCGCTTTGTTTTTGTTCACTAAACGGCCTGTATTGGCAAGACGTGTGCTCATGAGAAATCTCCCCACGACCAACCGGGTCGTGCCGCTGTGATTGTGTCTTTGATCGCTTGTGGTGGCTCAAGCGTTTGGGCGGAGTATGTGCCGAAAACTTGCAGTGTTGCGGTGCAACGTGCTGCGTGAAAAAACTTGCCGCACCCATAGATGTGGCGCCAGCGTTCAAAGTGTACGCCTTTAGGGTTCTGGCGCTGGAATAAGTAGTCGTGGAATTCGTCATCGCTAGAGCCGGGGCCATGGCGTTTCAGGTGGGCTTCACCCTCGCCGTGCAGGTCAGTTTCGTCGGCGTCCTTGCCGCAGTATGGGCAGTTTAAAGTCAGCATGTTGCACCCCCAGAAAACACCAATTTTGTGATGTATTTATTGCATAAGTTTTGCATAAGTTTTGTATATGTCACATTGCGCGGCGCAATTTTCGACCCTACGTTTGCAATATGACTTGGTTTTACATCATTGTTGGCGGCTTGTTCGCTATTGGCGCGGGCATCGCGATTTACAAGCTGCGCCGTGGCCGTCCGTTCACCATTGAGCATGTCGATGATGACCCCGAAACCGAGACCACTGGCGAAAAGGCCCGTTTTGGTGACACGACCAAGGACCGCACTTATCAGGATCTGATGCATTAGTGCGCCACCCCTGCTGCGACGGATTCGTCGATGAATTTGCCTTCACGGAAGCGGAACATGTTGAATTCTTCCGTGAGTGGCGATTGGCCTTTGGCGATCAGTTCGGCCATGGCCCAACCTGATCCAGGGATTGCTTTGAATCCGCCAGTGCCCCAGCCGCAGTTTACGAAAATGCCGTCAACGGGTGTTTTGGACAGGATCGGTGAGCGGTCGCCAGTGACGTCGACGATGCCGCCCCATTGGCGCAGCATTTTGAGGCGTGCGATCATTGGGAATGTTTCGACAAGTGCGCGCACCGTTTCCTCGATGTGGTGGAACGATCCGCGTTGGGTGTAGTTGTTATAGCCGTCGGTGCCGCCGCCGATGACCATTTCACCTTTGTCGGATTGCGACATGTAGCCGTGCACGGTGTTCGCCATCACAACCACATCCATGCAGGGTTTGATCGGCTCTGATACCAGCGCTTGCAGCGAGACGGATTCCATTGGCAGACGGAAGCCTGCTTTTTCAGCCAAGACAGATGCGTGACCCGCCACGACCATGCCGAGTTTATCGCAGTCGATCGGCCCTTTGGAGGTGTCGACGCCAACGACTTTGCCAGCAGACGTGCGCACCCCAGTGACTTCGCATTGTTGGATCACGTCCATGCCCATTTCGGAACACGCCCGCGCATAGCCCCAAGCGACCGCATCGTGGCGCGCTGTGCCGCCGCGTGCCTGCCAGAGCCCACCCAGAACCGGATAGCGCGGCCCGTCGATGTTCATGATTGGCACGAGTTCTTTTACGCGCGCAGGTTCGATCCATTCGGTGGTCACGCCTTGCAGTGCGTTTGCATGGGCTGTGCGTTTGTAGCCGCGAATTTCGGCTTGGGTCTGTGCCAGCATGATCACGCCGCGCGGGGAGAACATGACGTTGTAGTTCAGGTCTTGCGACATGGTTTCATAGAGGGACCGCGATTTTTCGTAGATCGCTGCGGACGGGTCTTGCAGGTAGTTGGACCGAATGATGGTCGTGTTGCGCCCTGTGTTGCCGCCGCCAAGCCAGCCTTTTTCCAAGATCGCCACATTGGTGATACCAAAGTTTTTGCCAAGGTAGTATGCTGTCGCCAGCCCGTGCCCGCCAGCGCCGACGATGATCGCGTCATATTTCTTTTTCGGCTGGGTCGGCTTGACCCAAGCGCGGTTCCACCCTGTGTGGTTGCGCAGTGCTTCGCGCGCGACGGCAAATGCAGAATAACGTTTCATAGTGGCGAATCCTTTCGGAGGTGGCAGGCAAATCGTTGGTTTGGTTGTGAACCTTTGCACGGAAATGAGGATACTGCCCGCGTCATTCTGCGGTCTATTTACGACATGTCAATTCGGGTTAGAAATGTCCATGTGATGCAGGCTCTTTTCACTTGAACGCGCAGGGATTAGGTAGACCGTAGATTAAAGGTGTTTGCCCATGTTTTTCTGGATCATTTGCGTTTTGCTGGCGGCCCCTGTCGGGGGCGTGGTTACTGCATGCACTGACGGTGCATTGCGATGATTTGTCAGACCCCAGAAGAGTTTGCAGCCACGCTGCCCAGCTTTGGCGCTGTTGCCGGACTGGACCTTGGGACCACGACGATTGGCGTGGCATTGTCGGACCTGATGCGCGGGGTCGCGACCCCAACGGAGACGATCAAGCGCAAGAAATTTGGTATTGATGCCGCGGCTTTGCTAAAATTGACCACATCGCGCGATGTGAAGGGGCTGGTGTTAGGCTTGCCGCTGAATATGGACGGATCAGAGGGCCCGCGTGCGCAGGCGACCCGCGCGTTTGCCCGCAATCTGGAAAAACTGACGCCACTGCCGATTACGTTTTGGGACGAGCGTTTGTCGACTGTTGCGGCTGAACGGGCGATGCTAGAGGCGGATTTGTCCAGAAAGCGTCGTGCAGAACTGATCGATCATGTTGCCGCTGGCTTTATCCTACAAGGCATGCTGGACCGGCTGGCACATATAAGGAACGCCTAATTTGTCTGATGACGTCTGGAAACGTGCCGAAGTTGACAGCCCCTGCATTAAAATTTGCGTGGTGCATGCCGAGACACGGCTTTGCACGGGGTGTTTGCGGTCCATCGATGAGATTGCTGCTTGGTCTCAGATGTCACCCGACGCACGCAGTGCTGTGATGGATGCATTGCCCGATCGCGCAAACCTGATCACAAAGCGCCGTGGCGGGCGTGCGGCGCGGCTGAAACGCTAGCGCGCAAACACGAAGCATTTGTCGCGCCGGATCATCAGCCATAGCGGCGTGTCTACCTTGGGCAGAAATACTGATGGGACTACGGCGCGCAGGATGTTTCCGTCAAAATCCATTTTGAATTCAACAAGGCTTTCGTTACCCATGAACCGTGCGCGCTGCACGATGCCGCGCGCTGGTGTGCCATCGCTGGGCGTTGGATTTGGCCCACGCCCAGCCCGATCAAAGTCGATTTTAAGATGCTGTGGCCGGATCACGATGTCAACTTTTGTGCCATCGGGCACACCGGGGGCAAGGAACTGTCCGAATGGTGTATCGGTCAGTGCGCCTGACACTGTCCCTTGAATAACGTTGATATCGCTGAAGAAACCAGCAGCCTCTTTGTCTTTTGGCGCATTGTAGATGTTATAGGGCGCGCCGCACTGCACAATTTTTCCGTCGCGCATGAGCGCAATTTCATCGGCCATGCGCATGGCCTCGTGGGGTTCGTGCGTGACAAGCAGAACGCCTGCGCCTTCTTCCTTGAGAACGGCCAATGTTTCATCCCGGATGTCGTCGCGCAGGCGGTCATCAAGGCCAGAGAAAGGTTCGTCCATCAGCATTATTTTGGGCCGCGGGGCCAATGCGCGCGCAAGTGCGATGCGTTGCTGTTCACCCCCCGATAGTTCGTGCGGGTAGGCATTCAGGTGGCGCGTCATGCCGACCTTTTCAAGCAATTCGCTGATGCGATGGGCGTTGGTTTTCACGCCACCGCGCAAGCCAAAGCCGACGTTTTCAGCGACTGATAGGTGCGGGAAAAGCGCGAAGTCTTGAAACATCAGCCCGATTGACCGTCCTTCTGGCGGCACGCGGGTGATGGTGTCACAGACCAGTTTCCCATCCACATGGATGGTGCCGCTGTCTTGCATATCAACACCCGCGATGATCCGCAGGGTCGTCGATTTACCGCAACCAGATGGCCCCAAAAGGCAGGTGACTTGCCCGGGCATCACGGTCAGCGCGACGTCATTTACGACGCGGCGCCCACCAAAGGATTTGATGATATCGCGGATTTCTAAGCGTGGGGTCATCATGCGCGGGCTATCCCTGACCAAAACGATTGGGTATTGCCTGCATCCCTAGCAAGCCTTGATCCAAGGGGCAAGCTTAGGACAACTTGAACGCCGCAGATGCGACGATGCGCCCGTTGATTTGTAAATGCACCGCGTGTGCGCCTGCGTAGAGCCGGAATGTGCTGGCAGTATCGTTGAAGTGGTGGGATTTGGCGATTGTGATAACTTGATCAGCTTTACCTTCTAGCACCTTCAACTTAAACACTTTTGGTGCGTTATTTCCGTTTGATTTCATGTAGTCAACGACATCGTCAATAATCATCGGTCCAGTATCCGAGGGTGTGAAATTTGCGGCGATACTGATCTTTTCGCCGCGTTTTATCACTGCTGGGATACTGATATCTGCATCGCTAATGGCGATATCAGGTCTGTAGCCGAGGTGTTGCATTGCTGCTGGATGCCCTGCTTTAATCAACCCACGCAGCGCATGTTTGCGCATCCACGTCAGTTCTTTTTGCGATTGTTTGCCTGCAGCTTGCCATTGATCGAGCCGCTTAATCACCGCATCTGGATGTTTTTTTGTAATATCATTCAAGTGATTAACGACTGATCTTGTCACGAACCTTGTTTTGTCGGCGTAAAGCATATCAAGGATCGGGAGCGTATCATCTGTCGTCAGCCCGACGTTGTGCCCCCATGGCAGACGTGGCCGCGTGCCCTCGGAAGCCAACCTGCTCACATGGTAGTTTTCATGGGTCGCCCAAGACCGCACGCGCTGCATGGTTTCCACGGGGTGTTTGTTGAGGAATACCCGAATTGAGGATTCCATCGAGAACCGGATAGTGAGCGCCTCTCGCAGGTCGAGACTGCATGAAGTATCACCTTCAAGCCCATGATTTTCACAAAAACACCCAGAGGTGCAGAGATGACGTGGCCAAAACTGTCGTCTTGCAAATTGGGGTCCAGCGGCGGCGGTAATGCCTTATAGATTGCCACGCTCGCATTGCCGAAATCGCGGGGCAGATGCCGCGCTAACACGTCGGCGATATGGCTGATCCGTGCTTTGAGTTCTAAATCGTGCAGCCCGTTCATGACGTCGGTCACAAACGGGTCGTTACTGAACACGCCCACATCGTCGAAGTGGCCCGCTAGTTGTCCAACCGTATCGCGGTTGAACAACTGATCGGCGAGGCTGTCCCCTTTGGCCATATCAGATCGTCGCGTTGATCGCGCCGCCGTCGAGCACGATGTTTTGTCCGACGATAAAGCCTGCGTGTTGTGAACATAGGAATGCGCAGGTCGCCCCAAATTCAGCGGCGGTGCCATAGCGTTTTGCCGGGATCGTCGCCTGACGTTGCGCACGTGCTGCGTCCATGTCGATGCCGTTGGCGGCCATAACCCCTTGGTCGAGGCTAATGGCACGGTCCGTCGCGTGGATACCAGGCAGCATGTTATTGATCGTTACGCCGTTTGCCGCAACTTGGCGCGCGGTGCCTGCCACATAGCCTGTTAGCCCTGCACGTGCAGCATTGGACAGCCCAAGCTGCGGAATGGGGGCTTTGACGGACCCAGACGTAATGTTGACCACCCGTCCCCAGCCACGGTCAATCATGCCGGGCAAAAGCGCCTTCATCAGCGCGATCGGTGCCAGCATGTTTGCGTCCAGTGCAGCGATAAAATCTTCGCGGTTCCAGTCGGACCACAGCCCCGGAGGCGGGCCGCCTGCGTTATTCACCAAAATATCCACGTCGCCTGAAGCGGCAAGCAGTGCGGCCTGTCCGTCGGCTGTGGCCACATCGGCCAGAACCACGTCAACTTGCACGCCGTATGTGTCGCGGATGTGATCAGCGGTTGCGTTGAGCGATGCGGCTGTCCGTCCGTTTAAGACGAGGTTTACGCCGGCCTGAGCCAAGCTTTCGGCGCAACCGCGCCCCAACCCTTTTGAGGATGCACAAACCAGCGCCCGCTTACCCGAAATTCCCAGATCCATGATCGATGTCCTTTGTTAATTGGTTAGCAGAAGAAGTGCGTTATACCTGTCTGAAAGGCAAGGTCGTCGCTTGCATCCGTTGACCATTTCGATAACAGCCAATAGGTATAATAGAGCTCAGTATCGGGTACAATATTTCATGTCAAACGACACCCAGCTTCCCACGATGCAGACGGTTGCGGTACTGCGGTCCGAAGACTTTTGCGTTACAGAAGGCGTCGCGGAGGGTGAAAGCATAACATTTGCTGACGAGTTGGTCATGGATGATATTTACCAGCAATCCCAGTCCGCGACCCGTGTCCCGCTTTGCCTTGCGCTGCGTGACGGGGAAGACGGATTTGTGATTGACCCAAGCACCGCCGTCGGCAAGCCCAGCAATATCATCTATTTGGATAGCTGCATCACCATGATGGGCAGCGATAGCACCACTTATGAAGTGCTTGTGTTGGTCGAAGTTGAAGATGGCGCATTTGAAGCGACATATCTGTTGCCGCTGGCCAATTTGGTCGCCGACACAAATTACCATCTTGTTGGTGCGGACCGCGATGCGGCAACCACCCGTTTTGCCGAGGTCGCAGTGTTTTGTTCACCCGTGGCACCCATATTACGATGGCATCTGGCGAACGGCGCAAGATTGAGCAGTTTTCGGTCGGCGACAAGGTTTTGACCCGCGATGATGGTCCGCAAGCTGTCCACTGGATTGGCCAAACCACATTGCGGGCGATGGGCGAATTTGCCCCGATCATGATCACCAAGGGTGCATAGCACAACGAAAACGATTTGCTCGTCAGCCCCGACCACCGCCTGTTTGTGTATCAACGCCAAGATAAACTGGGCGCTGGCCGTTCAGAGGTGTTGGTCAAGGTTCGTCATCTGGTAAATGGAGACAGCGTGTATCGCCACGATGGTGGTTTTGTCGACTATTTCCAACTGCTGTTTGATAAACATCAAATTATCTATGCGGAAGGTATCGCCGCCGAATCCTTGCAGATTGACCCCCGCACACGCGCTGCCGTGCCCGAAGATGTGCGTGTAGCCAGCGGCAACAGCACCGATCACGCCCACCGCCAGCATTAAGACTTTGAGGTGCAGTAAAAATTGCTTTCCCAACCTGATGCGGTGGACCTGCTGAGCAAGGCGTCTTCAAATTAATTTGTGCGGGCGCCCGCAACTGTTCCGTCAAAAATGTCGACGCCGTTTGGCCCCGTGATGCCCCCAAGAACGACCCCAGTCACACCATCCTGATTACGCCCCCGAAAGTCGCCAGCGAGGGTCGCGTCGATAATATAGTCGCCGTCACTATTGGTTAGTGTGCCGTCTATATCCGCCCCAAATGTATAGTACACATCCGTGTCGGCGCCCCGATCGACGGTTCCATTGGAAATATCAAGCTACCCGATAAGGCCGTCAAAATTGTGCAGGGTGCCCGATATTCGACCACTGGCGCTGCTGAATTTCACCGTTAAATCCAGGTCACCAATATAGGACTGTGTCGTGCCGAGGATAGCCAAGTCCAACGTCCCGAACCTCACGTAAATGGCCCGTCCGGTCACTGGCAGACACGCAGGATTGCTAATTTTTTCAGTGAACAACGCACACGCAAGATCAGAGGCTTGGTCAACGCACGATGTTAGATTGATGCTTTGCCCTGTGCCCCCGCAACCAGCCACGAGCACTAAAACAAACTCATTTACGCATTTCTGAAAGCCTACCCATCTTGTCAGCGAGGGTTGGCCAGCGTAACAACCTCAATGTCGAATTCTCCGCTGAACACTCCAGTCACATTACCGTCAAAGACAATCGTATCGCCATTGCCTCGCAGTGTTCCAATATAATCAACCTCTAGCTGATTACCACTGCCAACCGACCCGTCTGACAATGTGATCGTGCCGGAGTAGCGATCAATATTGCCTGAGTCTTCATCATTGAAATCCACGTTTCCAAGACCACCAATGTCTGAAATCGATCCATAGACATTCGATTGGTCGTCGAAATCTACACGAACGAAAGCGTCGCCAAATAGAAGGGCCCCATTAGTTTCGGGCCCAGCAATTAACTCAGCGACACCACTAAACGATGCCGATCCAGTTGTATTGTCAACAACGAGCGGCCCGGAATCCGTCATTGCGTCAACGCGATACGCCAACCGTTCGCCATCCTCCATACGTTCAAGGAGTGCGTCTTCGTATGAAGTTCCCCTACAAGCGACCAGCGTTGTGAAGGCACACGTTATTACGCCAAATTTTACAAACGTATGAATAAAAATAGTCGTCCTAATTAGTGATTTAAACAAATATTAGGATTTAGTTTACGCAACCGATTTATCATCGACTAAAGGCTTGTGGTCTGACATTCGAAACTAAATTTGCTCCCGTTGGCTTTAACGCACCCAATTGCCCTTTGTTGTGATGCGCAGTATGGCATTTGTCATGACAGATCGCCCTAAATTACCCGCCCAGATCGCCCGCCGCCGTACGTTTGCGATTATTTCGCATCCTGATGCTGGCAAGACCACGTTGACGGAAAAGTTTTTACTGTATGGTGGCGCGATTCAGATGGCGGGTCAGGTCCGTGCCAAGGGTGAAGCCCGCCGGACACGGTCGGATTTCATGCAGATGGAAAAGGATCGCGGAATCTCGGTTTCAGCGTCCGCGATGTCGTTTGATTTTGAACAATACCGGTTCAATTTGGTTGATACCCCCGGTCACTCGGATTTTTCTGAGGATACCTACCGCACGCTGACGGCTGTTGATGCTGCCGTCATGGTGATTGACGGTGCCAAGGGCGTCGAAAGCCAGACCCAAAAGCTGTTTGAAGTTTGCCGGATGCGCGATCTGCCGATCCTGACGTTTTGTAACAAGATGGACCGCGAAAGCCGCGATACGTTTGAAATTATTGATGAAATTCAAGAGAACCTAGCGATTGATGTCACCCCTGCGAGCTGGCCCATTGGGGTTGGTCGTGAATTTATGGGCTGCTATGACATTCTGCGCGATAAGTTGGAATTGATGGACCGTGCTGACCGCAACAAGGTTGCCGAGAGCATCCAGATCAGTGGTTTGGATGATCCGAAACTGGCCGAGCATGTGCCTGCGCATCTGCTGTCCAAGTTTCTTGAAGAAATTGAAATGGCCAAAGAATTGCTGCCGCCCTTGGACCCAGAGGCATTGCTGAATGGCTCTATGACGCCGATTTGGTTTGGATCTGCGATGAACAGTTTTGGCGTCAAGGAACTGATGGACGGGATCGCCACCTATGGCCCCGAGCCACAGACCCAGACAGCGCAGCCGCGCAATGTCGCCCCTGAAGAAAAGAAGGTCGCTGGTTTTGTATTCAAAGTGCAGGCCAACATGGACCCAAAACACCGCGACCGCGTCGCGTTTGTCCGTCTTGCGTCGGGGCATTTCATTCGTGGCATGAAATTGACCCATGTGCGGTCCAAAAAGGTGATGGCTGTCAGCAACCCTGTGTTGTTCCTCGCGGCTGATCGCGAATTGGCGGAAGAGGCTTGGGCGGGCGACATCATCGGCATTCCAAACCACGGTCAGTTGCGCATCGGTGATACGTTGACCGAAGGCGAGGCTATTCGCGTGTCCGGAATTCCGTCGTTTGCACCTGAGCTGCTGCAAACTTGCCGTGCTGGTGACCCGCTGAAGGCCAAGCATTTGGAAAAAGCCTTGATGCAGTTTGCCGAAGAAGGTGCCGCCAAGGTGTTTAAGCCGACGTTTGGCTCCGGCTTTATTGTTGGTGTTGTCGGGGCTTTGCAGTTCGAGGTTTTGGCCAGCCGAATCGAGCTGGAGTACGGCCTGCCCGTGCGTTTTGAAGGCTCGCAGTTTACGTCAGCGCGCTGGGTGTTGGGCAGCAAGGATGCGGTCGACAAATTTGCTGAGGCCAACAAGCAGCATATCGCGACGGACAACGACGGCGACGTCGTATTCTTGACGCGGCTGCAATGGGATATTGACCGCGTCACCCGTGATTATCCTGATGTAGCGCTGTCATCGACCAAGGAAATGATGGTGTGACCCTGCAAAACCACGTGCAGCTCGATAGCCGGATTTTGGCGATCACTGCGCGCGGGACGATGACGGGGAATCGCGGCATTATACATGGGCCGAATCGCGTGCTGGCGACCAAACGCTGGTCACATAAGGCGTGGATTTGTTGTGAGTTACATTGGCAGGGTCGCAAGCGCCAAGTCATGACGGGCCGCAATTGGACCGAGCTGTTTTTCCTCGATGAGGCTTTGGCTATGTCAGCGGGACATCGCCCATGTGGGTATTGCCGCCGCGGAGCCTATGTCAATTTTGTCGATGCGTGGGAAGCCGTGACGGGTTTGCGCCCAAAGGCCTCTGAAATGGACGCAATGCTGCACCCTGCCCGCGTGACGCGTGACCGGTCGCATGTGACCCATCAGGCGCGGATTGCGACCTACCGGCTGGCGCGATGATATTGCATGACAACCTCGCGCATTTGGTCGGTGCCCATTTTTTGTTTCCTTATGCGCCAGATGGTTATGGCGCAAAGGTCCCGCGGCCACGTTGCGGTGATGTGACCGTATTAACGCCTGCGCCAATGGTTGCGGTGTTGGATAATGGGTACCGGCCAGTGCTTCATTCTTCTGGGCTTTAAGTTTTGTTAACCGCTACTGGCGACGGTGGTGGCATGGTTTTGCGTGTTCTCATTGTGTTTCTGCTCGCTGCTTGCAGCCCAAGTAAGCGCAATATCCGTATATATAGCGACGCGACTGGGAGTTGGCAGACCGTTTCACGTGATACAGAAGTGCTTCGCGATGGTGAGGATCACATCTCGGCCCGCACTATCGTTCTGCAAAAAGATGAGGCGGTCCGGTATTATCTGTCTTTTTCCATGCTGCGTGGCGGCCCAAACGGCCCACACCTGCGCCGAATGACCCACAATGGGACCGTTTTGGATTGCCGCAAACACGACAGGTTAAACGCGTTTTGCATTGATCGCTGTCACAGGGCAGAAATCGGGGCGGTCACATTCACATAAGCGGGTTTCCGGCAGGCCGCTAATTACGGCATGGTGATCGAAATTGATGGGTTGCGTCGAAATTATACCGCGATAATTCCCACGCGTTTGTTTTGGGATGCGCTGTCGACAGCAGGGCTAATCGACCCAATAAAAACACCCGTGAACGGGTTTCCTTGACGCAGCCCGCCCTTAACGCTATGGCATTGCGCAGTCGAACGACCTGACAATTCGGTCAGGCGGGCCGCGCAATATGAGCGGCCGGAAAGCCGCTACATATTGAAAGGGCTCACTTGACCAAATTTACTGACCTAAACCTTGATGCCAAGGTTCTCAAAGCTGTTGTTGAGACGGGCTATGATACCCCAACCCCAATTCAAGTCGGTGCGATTGTGCCCGCGCTTGAAGGCCGCGATGTTTTGGGTATCGCCCAGACCGGGACTGGCAAAACTGCTGCATTTACACTGCCAATGATCACACTTTTGGGCCGAGGTCGTGCGCGGGCGCGCATGCCGCGCAGCCTTATTCTTGCACCAACCCGTGAATTGGCCGCTCAGGTTGCTGAAAACTTTGACACTTATGCAAAGTATACCAAGCTGTCCAAGGCACTGTTGATCGGCGGCACCAGTTTTCGCGATCAGGATAAACTGATCGACAAAGGCGTCGATGTTCTAATCGCAACGCCAGGTCGTTTGCTCGATCATTTGGAACGCGGCAAGCTGATTCTCACGGACGTTAAAATCATGGTTGTGGATGAAGCCGACCGCATGTTGGACATGGGTTTCATCCCCGACATCGAAGAGATTTTTAAGCGCACACCGTTTACCCGCCAGACGTTGTTTTTCTCAGCCACGATGGCCCCTGAAATTGAGCGGATCACCAACACGTTCTTGTCGAACCCTGCCAAGATCGAAGTTGCCCGTGCTGCCACGACAAACGACAACATTAAGCAAGGCGTGCTGATGTTCCGTGGATCGTCCAAGCCCAAAGAGCCTGCTGAAAAGCGCGCGGTTTTGCGTGCTTTGATTGATGCCGAGGGTGATGCATGCTCCAACGCGATCATTTTCTGCAACCGCAAGTCAGATGTGGATATTGTCGCTAAGTCACTGAATAAGAACGGCTATAATGCTGCCCCTATTCACGGTGATTTGGACCAATCACACCGCACACGCACGCTGGAATCGTTCCGTGGGAACGAGCTGCGGTTCCTTGTGGCATCCGATGTGGCCGCCCGTGGTTTGGATATTCCAGCCGTGACACATGTGTTTAACTTTGACGTGCCAAGCCACGCTGAGGACTATGTGCACCGGATTGGTCGTACGGGTCGCGCTGGCCGCTCTGGTACCGCGATCATGATTTGTGCAACCCGTGATGAAAAGAACCTTGAGGACGTGGAGCGTCTTGTTCAGGCTGAAATTCCGCGCCTTGAAAGCCCGTCCAAATCTGGTGCCCCTGCTGCATCGGAGCCGACCGAAGGCGCTCCAAAAGAGGAACGGCGCACGCGCAGCCGGACCCGCAAGCCACGCGAAGAAAAGGTCGAAGCCCCAAAGGTTGAAGAAGCGCCTAAAGTTGAAGCGCCAAAGGTTGAGGCGTCTGTTGTTGTTGCTGATGCTCCGCGCGAACAGCCTCAGCGTGAAGAAAAGCCCCGCGAAGCGAGACAACGGAGTGATCATAAGCGTGACGACACCAAGCGCGATGATCACAAACGTGAAGATAAGCCAAAGAATGATCGTGGCGGCCGCAATCGCAATAACAATGATCGCGGACGTAATGACAACAACAAGGTTGTGGGCTTGGGTGATGATACCCCAACGTTTATTGCCAAAAGCTTTATCGAACGCGTTAAAAACTAGACGGTAAAACGTTACAAAAAAGAGCCTCTCCTGAATAAGGAAAGGCCCTTTTTTGTGGGCTGTTCCACTCGCGTTCGGTGTAGGGTGGGTTTTAACCCACCTTACCTGTGCCTTAGCTAAGGCGCGAAACGATCACGGTGACTTCCGGCTTTTTGCCGATGGCACTATGTGCTGCCCGACGTGCCACGTTTTTCAGCTCTTTTTCTAGCTTAACATCATCGGTCAGCGTCTTGTCGTTTGCACGGCCAAGATACTGCGCCAAATCGGCTTCGACCACCTCGATCAGGGCACCGTTTGAGCGGCCTGTCTCAGATAGCCCCATCAGTTCAACCCATGGGTCGCCAAGCGGATCATCGTTTTCATCCAAGATCAGCGTCACGATCATATGGCCGTTCAGAGCCATGCGGATACGGTCGCGCACGATACCGTCGAATTGCCCAACTTTGACTGAACCGTCCAGATAAGTCCGGCCAGTTTCAACGTGTTCAACAACCTTTGGCGCGTTGCCGGACAGATCAATCATCATGCCGTTTACTGCCACGATGCCCGTCAGCCCGCGTTCGGCGCCCAATTTCACATGCTCGCGCAGGTGACGATGTTCGCCGTGCATTGGGATCAAGATTTGTGGTTTCACGATTTCATGCAACGTCGCCAAATCAGGGCGGTTTGCGTGCCCAGATACGTGGTATTTGCCTCCAGCATCGTCGATCACGTCAACGCCCAGCTCGGACAATTGGTTCATGATCCGGATCACGCCACGCTCGTTGCCCGGAATGGTTTTGGACGAGAACAAGAACGTGTCGCCGTCTTTCAGCGTCAGTCCAAGGTATTTGCCTTGTGACAACTGTGCCGATGCCGCGCGCCGTTCGCCTTGTGATCCTGTGACCAAAAGCATCAGGTTTTCGCGTGGCATGTTGACCGCATCTTCAGGTGATACGCACGGCGGAAAGCCAGTCAGCAGACCAGTTTCAGTTGCCGCTTCGACCATGCGCCGCATTGAGCGGCCCAGTAGAACGACCGAGCGGTCGGCCTTTTGTGCTGCGAGTGCCAGTGTTTTCAGACGTGCGATGTTGGATGCGAATGTTGTCGCAACGACGCAGCCTGTTGCTGCTTTCATCATCTCAGCGATGGCGTCACCGATGGTGGATTCGGACCGACCTGGTTCTGGGCTGAACACGTTCGTGGAATCGCAGACCAGTGCTTTAACGCCATCCTTTGAGATTTCGGCCCAAAGCTCAGGGTTGAACGGGTCGCCAACGATTGGTGTTTCATCGATTTTGAAATCGCCAGAGTGAAGAACACGCCCATCAGGTGTGTCGATCAGCAGGCCCGCGCTTTCCGGGATTGAGTGCGAGATTGGCACGTAGGATATCTTGAACGGCCCGCAGTCGATGACTTGTGGGTAGACGTCCACGACGGTCACGACGCTATCTGGGTGCCCATGTTCAGACAGCTTGCGCCGTGCGATGTTTGCGGTGAAAGGACGCGCGTAAACTGGCGCGCCGAGGTCTTCCCAGTAGTGCCCGATGCCGCCGACGTGGTCTTCGTGTGCGTGGGTGATAAAGATACCCACAATGTCAGCGCGGCGCTGTTTGAGCCATGTGATGTCGGGCAGGATGATATCCACGCCCGGTGTCGTGTCCATGTCAGGGAATGTGATCCCAAGATCGACAACGATCAGTTTCTCGCGGCCCGGTTGGCCGTAGCCATAGACGTAGGCGTTCATGCCAATTTCGCCAGCCCCACCAAGGGGCAGATAGATTAGGCGGTCAGCTGCTTTTTTGCGGCTCATGTATTTTCCTTGTTGTATCGGTGGATGACGGTCAAACCGTGCATCGTCAAATCGTCTTCAAAGACGTCAAATAATGTTTCTGTCTGGCCAAACAGGGGCGCAAGCCCGCCGGTCGAGATCACGCGCATCGCCACGCCCCGTTCAGCCTTAATCCGAGCGCATATCTCACGTACCAGCCCCACGTAACCCCAAAACACGCCTGATTGCATACATGCAACGGTGTTGGTCCCCACGACGGCTTGGGGTTTGGAGATATCAACATGCGGCAGTGCCGCAGCAGCGTTATGCAAGGCAGCCAGCGATAAGTTCACGCCCGGTGCGATCACGCCGCCGACGTAGGCCCCATCGGTGTCAACCACGTCGAATGTTGTTGCTGTCCCAAAGTCTACGACGATTAGGTTGCCCCCATGACGGTCGAACGATCCTGCTGTGTTCACCAGTCTGTCTGGTCCCACGGCGGTGCCGGCGTCAACGCGCGGATCTGCCGGAAGCAGGCAATCAGATTTACCGACAACCAGGGGTCGACAGTTGAAATAACGGTCAGATAGGACCCGTAGATTGAAGACCACACGCGGCACTGTTGACGAGATGATCACCTCGTCGATGGTCACGTCCACTTTGTGTATCTCCATCAGAGTTTTGAGCCAGACGTAATATTCGTCGCCCGTGCGCTGCCATTCGGTCGACATGCGCCATGTGCCGATAAAACTGGATCCGTCCCAGATGGAAAAGACGGTGTTGGTGTTGCCGCAGTCAATGGCCAAAAGCATGGTGTGTTCCTTTTCAGAAATAGACGTCGGCGGCAGGGATGACTTGTGGCCCTGCGCCTGTGATCAAAACCAGATTACCATCGTCGTCGATCGTTTTAAATGTGCCTGTGATTTCGGTCAACGTGGTGCGGGCTGTAATCACCTCGCCCAGCTTGGCCGCGTGTTTTAGCCAATCGGTCCGAATGCGGGTGAACCCATGTGTAGCCAGCAGCGCCTCTTGATCGGCGTAGGCATTGGCGAGCGTTGTCAGGAAGTCGATTGAATCAACATCCCAGCCGCCTGCTGCCTTAAGGCTGGTGGGGCCAAAAGCTGCATCTTTGACCCCTTGGGGGATGGTTTGCAGGTTCACGCCAATGCCGATTGACAGATAGCTGACCGCGCCGTGGTGTCCCGCGGATTCGAGCAAGATGCCTGCGACTTTGCCACCGCTCAACAGCACGTCGTTGGGCCATTTCAGGCTAAGTTTTTCGGATGGGACATAGATCGCCAGCGCATTGTAAAGCGCGTTGGCAGCGAGGAATGAACGCTGTGCTGCCTGCGCTGGCGTGCAGTGTGGTTCGAACACCAGCGTTGCTGTCAGGTTGCCCTTTGGTGTGAGCCACGCCCGCCCCCGACGTCCGCGCCCATCGGTTTGCTGGTGCGCCATGATCCATGTGGGAGATGTGATTGAGGCCGCCATGTGGGCGGCCTCTGTCATTGTGCTGGTGGTACTGTCCAGAACGATCCTGTCGACCCCTGCGGGCCACTGGGTCATCTGGTTAGTTAACAAGTGTCGCCGCCGCAGCCTGCGCCATGGTCTCAATTCCAAACAGGTTGATGCCAGGCACCCAAGCGAGCCCAACAATGGTCGCAGTCACAACGGCAGTGATCCACAAAACAGGAGGCATCTTGCCGTCCAGCCCGACGTTTTCTTCGCCGAAGTAGACGAAATAAACGATGCGGATGTAGTAGAATGCGCCGATCACGGATGCGATCACTCCAGCGACGGCCAACCAGCCAAGGCCTGCGTCATAGGCAGCCCGCAGCACGTAGAACTTGCCAAAGAAGCCCAACAAAGGTGGCACGCCTGCGAGGCTGAACATCATCACAAGCACGACTAACGCCATCAACGGCTGTTTCTTGGAGTACATCTTGAGTGAATTGATGTCTGTCACGGGGCGCCCGTCGCGTTCCATGCTGAGGATAAATGCGAATGTGCCGACGTTCATGATCACATAGATCACCATGTAGATCAGCATGGCTTGCACGCCAAACGCCGTGCCTGCCGCTAAGCCCATCAACGCAAAGCCCATGTGGGCGATGGATGAATACGCCATAAGCCGTTTGATGTCGCGCTGACCGATGGCAGCGATCGCCCCGAGGAACATCGACAGCACCGAGATGAACGCCACAATCTGCTGCCATTCGCCAACAATTCCGCCGAATGCATCGTGTACGACGCGTGCGAACATCGCCATTGCTGCGATCTTTGGTGCGGTCGCAAAGAACGCAGTCACAGGTGTTGGTGAGCCCTCATAGACGTCAGGGGTCCACATATGGAACGGTGCTGCGGATACTTTGAATGCCAGACCCGCAATCAAGAACACGACGCCGATCAGCAAGCCAACAGAGTACCCGTCAGCCGTGGCCAAAATGATGCCTGAGAACAATGTTGTCCCAGAAAATCCGTAGACCAGCGATGCTCCGTAAAGCAGCAAGCCAGATGACAGTGCCCCAAGTACGAAGTATTTCAAACCGGCTTCGGTTGATTTGGCGCTATCGCGGCGCAGCGATGCCACGACATAAAGCGCCAATGATTGTAATTCTAACCCCATGTACAGGGCCATCAGATCACCTGCGGATACCATGACCATCATGCCGACAACGGACAGTGCCACCAGAATTGGGTATTCGAATTTTAGTAGCCCGCGCCGTTGCATGTAGTCTTGCGACATCAGCAGGACTGCGGCGGCGGACAGCAGGATCACGACCTTTGTGAACCGAGCGAACCCGTCATTGTTGAACATGCCGTCGAATGCGGTGACCGTTTGCGCGGCCCCCGTCCCGATCCAGAGCGCCAGCAGGACGAAAAAGCCTGATGTTGCCCATGTTAGCAGCGGCGCCATGCCGTCTTTGGTCGTGTAGACCGCAGCGAGCAACGCGCCCATCGCAAAGATCGCCAGAACAATTTCCGGCATCATGGTTTGGATATCAGCAGAGATCATGTGACCCGTTCCTTACTGCGTGCCAGCGGATTGCATACCCGCCGTCGCCATGTCGTAGTTTTCAACCAGCGCCGCAACGCTTGGTCCAATAATATCAAGTACCAGCGCCGGATAGACGCCCAAGAGCAATGTCATGAACACCAGTGGCGCAAAGATGAACCGCTCGCGGGTTGTCATGTCTGTGATGGTGCGCAGGCTTTCTTTGATTAGATCGCCCATGACCACGCGGCGGTAGAGCCACAGCGCGTAGGCCGCCGATAAGATCACCCCAGTGGTCGCGAACATCGCAACCCATGTGTTCACTTGGAAGATGCCCATCAGCACGAGGAATTCACCGACGAACCCTGAGGTGCCTGGCAGTCCGACATTGGCCATTGTGAAGAACAAGAAGATCAGCGCAAAAGCTGGCATCCGGTTTACGAGGCCGCCATAGGCATCGATTTCACGGGTGTGCATACGGTCGTAGATAACCCCGACCAACAAGAACAACGCACCCGAGATAAAGCCGTGGCTGATCATCTGAAAGATCGCCCCGTCGATGCCTTGTTGGTTGACCGCAAAGATACCCATTGTCACGTAACCCATGTGCGCGACGGAAGAATAGGCGATGAGTTTTTTCATGTCTTCTTGGACCATGGCCACAAGTGACGTATAAATGATCGCGATTGCTGACATCCAAAGTACGAGATCGCCCATGACTTCGGACCCAATGGGGAACATTGGCAGCGAGAACCGCAAGAAGCCGTAGCCGCCCATTTTCAACAGTATTGCTGCAAGTACGACAGAACCAGCGGTTGGCGCCTGAACGTGTGCGTCTGGTAGCCATGTGTGCACCGGCCACATTGGCATTTTCACGGCAAATGATGCGAAGAACGCAAGCCACATCAGGGTTTGTATACCGCCGACAACGTGGATGCCAAGGATCGAGAAGTCTTCTGATCCGAATTCAGCGACCATCAGCGTTGGGATGTCTGTTGTCCCTGCTTCGCTAAACATTGCAACCATCGCCACTAGCATCAGCACGGAGCCAAGGAAAGTGTAGAGGAAGAATTTGAACGATGCGTAGATCCGGTTTTTGCCGCCCCAGATGCCGATAATCAGGAACATCGGGATCAGGCCTGCCTCGAAGAACAGGTAAAACAGTACTAGGTCGAGCGCCATGAAAACGCCGAGCATCAATGTTTCCAGCAGCAGGAAAGCGATCATGTATTCTTTGACGCGTGTGCTGACGTTCCAGCAGGACGCGATCACAAGTGGCATCAAGAATGTGGTGAGCATCACGAATAGGACCGAAATCCCATCGACACCCATTTTGTAGTTCATGCCCATCAGCCAGTCACGTTCTTCCACCATCTGGAAGTCAGTGTTGGAAGCATCAAACCCGAACAGGATGAACAGCGACACAAGGAACGTGGCCACAGTTGTCGCCATTGCGACCCATTTGGCGTTGCTTTGGGCAGCGCCGTCATCACCGCGCAAGAACAGCACCAGAATGATTGCACCGAGCAGCGGGATGAACGTGGTGAGGGAAAGTAGGTTGCCCATTAGTTGGCCCCTCCGGTCATAGTTACCCATGTGATCATGGCTGTGATGCCCAGCACCATAAAGAAGGCGTAGGTGAAGATGTAGCCGGACTGTGCGCGGTTCACCCATTTGGTGAAGAATGGCACGATGCCCGTGGCTATACCGTTGATACCGCCGTCGATGGTGTTGGTATCGCCTTGTTTCCACAAGAACCGTCCGACCCACATCGCTGGCTTGATGAAGATCGCGTTATACAGCTCGTCAAAGTACCATTTGTTGAGCAGGAAGTTATAAAGTGGTGCCTGTTGACGTGCAAGTTTGGCAGGCAGATCGGGGCGGCGGATATACATCAGGTAGGCCAAGGCCAGACCGCTGATCATTGCGATAAACGGCGACAGTTTGACCCAAGCGGGCACATAATGCGCGTCGTGCAAAACAGTATTGTCAGCGGCTTTGAAGATAGCTCCTTTGCCCGGAACAGTTGGCCAATCAGAGCTGGTGTCATCGGCAGCGTCCTCGCCGTGATCATCCGTTTCTTCTGTGGCGGCATAAGCAGGGGTAATCAGCAAAAATGCGTTTGCGTGATCTTCGGCTTTGGAGGCTTCAATAACACCAAAGAATTCGCCCACGTATTTATCGCTTTTGAAGAAGGGCTTGTAAAACACCATGCCAGAGAACACCGCGCCAAATGCCAATACCGCGAGCGGGATCAGCATGACGTTGGGGCTTTCATGCGCGTGGTCATGCGTTTGCTTGTCGCCGCGCGGCGTGCCGTAGAACGTCATAAACATCAGGCGCCAGCTGTAGAAACTGGTCATGAAGGCTGCGATCACGAGCATCCAGAATGCGTAGGATGATTGCGCTGCATAGGCGGATTCAATGATTGCGTCTTTGGACACAAAGCCCGCAAATCCAACAGGGAAACCGATGTAAAGGAACGGAATACCGACTCCGGTGATCGCAAGCGTGCCTATCATCATGGCGCAGAATGTCTTGGGCATCTTGTGACGCAGGCCGCCATAGTTACGCATGTCTTGTTCGTGGTGCATGCCGTGGATCACGGACCCAGCCCCAAGGAACAACATCGCTTTAAAGAACGCATGTGTCAGCAGGTGGAACATCGCGACCGAGTAGACGCCAGTCCCCGCGGCCACAAACATATAGCCCAGCTGCGACATGGTCGAATATGCGATAACGCGTTTGATGTCGTTTTGGACAAGACCAACTGTTGCTGCCATGAACGCAGTCGTGGCGCCCATGAATACGATGAAGTTTTTCGCCTCTGGTGCGTATTCAAGCAGTGGGGACATCCGGCAAACAAGGAAGACACCAGCTGTTACCATTGTAGCGGCGTGGATCAGTGCTGACACAGGTGTCGGCCCTTCCATCGCGTCAGGAAGCCATGTGTGCAGGAACAATTGCGCTGATTTACCCATCGCGCCAATGAACAACAGAACCGCAATCAGGTTGGCCGCATTCCAATCGGCCCAGAGGAACGTAAGTTCTTGCTGTGCCAACGTTGGGACAGCTGCAAAGATGTCGTCGAACTTGATGCTGTCGGTCATCATATAGAGCGCAAAAATACCAAGCGCGAATCCAAAGTCACCAACACGGTTGACCACGAAGGCTTTGATTGCGGCAGCGTTGGCGGTTGGCTTTTTGTAGTAGAAACCGATCAGTAGATACGACGCGACGCCGACCCCTTCCCAGCCAAAGAACATCTGCACGAGGTTGTCGGCTGTCACCAGCATCAACATCGCAAAGGTAAAGAACGACAGGTAGGCAAAGAAACGGGCCTTGTAATGCTCGCCCTCACCAAAGTTTTCGTCGTGGGCCATGTAGCCAACCGAATACAGATGCACCAGCGCGGACACGGTTGTGATCACGATAAACATTGTCGCAGTCAGACGGTCCATGCGGATCGCCCAATCGGTGGACAATGTACCGGATTCGATCCAACGCATGATCTGGATATGCTCAGTTACGCCGTCAAATGTCAGGAACACAATCCACGACAGGAAGGCCGCAAGGAACAACACCCCGGTGGTCACCCACTGTGCGGCGGTTTCTCCGATGAATTTCCACCCGAAGCCCGCGATCAGCGCGCCGATGAGTGGGGCAAAAAGGATAATGGTTTCCATGGATTTAGCCCTTCATCACATTGACGTCTTCAACGTCAATCGTTCCGCGGTTACGGAAGAAACAAACGAGGATCGCCAGACCAATCGCTGCCTCGGCGGCGGCGACGGTGAGGACGAAAAGCGTGAACACTTGGCCGACTAGATCCCCAAGGAAGCTGGAGAAGACGACAAAGTTAATGTTCACTGCCAGCAGCATCAGTTCGATGCTCATCAGCAGGATAATCACATTTTTGCGGTTTAAGAACAGGCCAAAAATGCCAATCACAAAGAGTGCCGCAGATACGGTGAGGTAGTGTTCAATACCAATCATGATTACAGTCCCTGCCCTGGTTTGACGTCGATGTTCTTCATGGATTTTGCTGGATCGCGGTGCATTTGTTGCATGACGTTCTGGCGTTTGATGTCAGTCCGGTGGCGCAGTGTCAGCACGATTGCACCAATCATCGCAACCAGAAGGATCAGGCCCGCAAGTTGGAACAGCATGATGTATTTGTCGTAGATCAGCATGCCGAGGGCGGCTGTGTTTTGCGCGTCGCCTTTTGGTGCATCGATGTTGGCGGCGACTGCTTCTGCATAATCCCACGCGCCAAAGGCCATGCCGAGTTGCATCAAGATAACCACGCCGATCAACAAAGCCAGCGGCATGTATTTCGACATTTCCGCCTTGAGTTCTGCAAAGTCCACGTCGAGCATCATAACCACAAAGAGGAACAGCACTGCGACGGCCCCGACGTAGACGATGATCAGCAGCATGGCGACGAATTCCGCGCCCAGTAGGACGAACAGTCCTGCGGACGACAGGAATGCGAGGATCAGCCAAAGCACCGAATGCACGGGGTTTCGGCTGATGACTGTCATCAATCCGCCTGCAACCGTGGTGACTGCAAAGAGGTAAAATGTAAATGCGGCAACGGTCATGAAGATGCGTCCTTTTCCATCACGTCGGTGGCGATTCCCATCGCCGTTGTCATTGCAGGCACACCGCCGAACACCGCTGCTTGGGCGATTGTTTCTGCGATTTCCTGTTTAGTGGCGCCAGCTTCCACGAGGTGGCGCACGGTCAACCGGATTTGCACGTCGGCGCTGGCACCCATGATGGTCAGAGCGTGCAACGTCAGCAATAGCTTGGTTTTCGCATCCAACCCGTCGGGGTTCATACCTTTACCCATGAACTGTTCCATCATGTCCTTGGACATTGTCGGGAACAGGTCTTCAAAACCCTTACCCACAAACGATTCCATGGCAGGGTTCAGCTGCTTAGCTAAATCCTGACCCATGGCCATCATTGCTTCAAAGGGGTTTTTATCGGTCATCGGTACGGTGCATCCATTTCAAGATTGCGCGCGATCTCTGCTTCCCAGCGGTCGCCGTTTTCCAACAATTTGTCTTTGTCGTAGTACAGCTCTTCACGGGTCTCGGTGGAGAATTCGAAATTCGGGCCTTCGACAATTGCGTCCACTGGACAGGCTTCTTGGCAGAAACCGCAGTAGATGCATTTCGTCATGTCGATGTCATAGCGTGTTGTCCGGCGTGACCCGTCATCGCGCGGTTCAGCGTCGATTGTGATGGCTTGCGCGGGGCAGACTGCTTCGCACAGTTTACATGCGATGCAGCGTTCTTCGCCGTTTGCATATCGGCGAAGCGCGTGTTCACCACGGAAACGTGAGGACAAAGGCCCCTTTTCATGCGGGTAGTTCAGCGTCGCCTTGGGGCTGAAGAAATACTTCATGCCCAGCCCAAACGCTTTCCAGAAATCCATCAGCAGGAAGTATTTGGCGGTGCGGGTGTAATCAAATGGTTCGTTCATTGGTTAAACTCCCATTGTCCAGCGAGCCCAAAAGCCCCCCAGAACTTCAAATTTTGCGAGGAACGAAACCAACACGACCCAGAACAGGGAGAGCGGCAAGAAGACTTTCCAGCCGATCCGCATCAGTTGGTCGTAGCGGTAGCGCGGTGTCAGTGCCTTCACCATGGAGAACATGAAGAAGACCAAGCTCATTTTCAGGACCATCCAGAATACGCCGTCTGGCAAGAAGCTGACGGGTGACAACCATCCGCCTAAGAACAGCAGTGATACAAGGGCGCACATCAGAACGACGGCCATCAATTCGCCGATCATAAACAGCAGGAACGGAGTTGATGAATATTCGACTTGGTAGCCTGCAACGAGTTCTGATTCCGCTTCTGGTAGGTCAAACGGTGGTCGGTTCGTTTCAGCCAAGGCACTGATAAAGAACAAAAATAACATCGGAAAATGCGCCACCCAGTACCAGCTAAAGAACCCGCCTTCTTGGGCGCCAACGATATCACCGAAGTTCATGGACCCTGTGGAGATGATCACACCGATGATGATCAGGCCGATGGAGACCTCGTAAGAAATCATCTGTGCCGCAGACCGCAGGGACCCGAGGAACGGGTACTTGGAGTTGGATGCCCAACCGCCCATGATCACGCCATAAACTTCGAGTGACGAGATCGCAAAGACATACAAGATTGCCACGTTGATGTTTGAAATCACCCAGCCATCGTTGAATGGGATCACTGCCCATGTGATGACGGCCAGCACAAAGGCGATCATTGGCGCAAGGAAAAATACGAATTTGTCGGCGCCCGCAGGCACGACGATCTCTTTGACGATGTATTTCAGGAAATCCGCGAATGATTGCAGCAACCCGAAAGGCCCAACCATGTTTGGCCCTTTGCGCATCTGCACAGCAGCCCAGATTTTCCGGTCGGCATACATTAGGAACGCAAGCGCGACCAAAAGCGGGATCAGCACCAAAAGGCACTGTCCAAGGATCACAAGCACAATGCCCAGATTGGTATTGGTGAAAAATTCAACCATAGTTTTCGTTTCCTTACACCGTTGGAATGCCAGCCGTGCCGCAATCGGCGACGGCCACTTCGGCGTCAATTGTCTTGAGCCCGCGCGGAAGCGCGGGAGAGATCGTATAAACTGCGTCGGCGGACCAAAGCCCGCCATTTTCCGCCGCTTGGGTCCGCACGTGACGCAAGAATCCGTATCCACGGATCAGCGTATATTGTGCAGCCGCGCACTCGGAGTATTTTGTCACTTGTTCGACCGTATCAGCGCCGGTCATGGCCACCCGAAAGTTGACCAAATCACCTTCGAGCAAACGGGTTTCGATCCGATCATACGATGGTGACATTGGCGCTTGGGACACTTGCGGATCTGCAACTGTACAGGCCGTCAGCGTCAGCGCGGATATGATCGCTGCAATCTTCACTTATTCGGCGGCCAGCGCGGCAGATGCCCGCGTTTTCGCGTTTGCCGAGAGTTCCGCCATCAACTGGCTTGCCCGCGCGATTGGGTTTGTCAGGTAGAAGTCGGATACGGCGTAGCGGAAGTTCGCCTTACCCATTTTCTTGGCCTTAAGCGGTGCCCAGTCGTTGTCAGCGACTTCGTCGATTGCGCCCAGATGTGGTTTTGCCGCGATCATCGCTGTGCGCAATGCGCTAAGGCTGTCGAATGGCAGGGTCGCACCGAGTTCAGCGGACAATGCGCGCAGGATTGCCCAGTTTTCTTTTGCTTCACCAGGAGCAAACGACGCACGTTGAGCCATCTGCGGCCGTCCTTCGGTGTTTACGAATAGGCCGTTTTCTTCGGTGTAGGCTGCAGCTGGCAAGATGATGTCAGCTCGGTGTGCACCACGGTCGCCGTGCGAGCCTTGATAGATCACAAATGCGCCTGCGTCGATGTCCAGTTCATCTGCGCCCATGTTGTAAATCACGTCTGCACCGTCGACAGCAACCTTTAGGCCCCCATCAGTGGTCGCATCCACGTCCATCGCGCCAACGCGGCCAGCGGCCGAATGCAGCACCAAGAATTTGCCGCCAGATTTCGACATTGCAGTGCCGAGTACGGCTGCGCCGTCGGCCTCTGTCAATGCGCCCATGCCGATGATGACAAGCGTGTTTTCATCCAACGCGTCAAGGTTAGCGAGAGCTTCGCGGCCCGCCCCAAGCTCTTCAACCGGATAGGTCAGGTCAACTGGCGTGCCGATGCGCGCGATGTTTGCGCCGCGCGACCATGCCTGACGCAAACGCGCGTTCAGAACCGGCGATTCCATTTTTGGGTTCGTGCCGATCAGCAGGATTTTTTCCGCGCTGTCGATATCTTCGATCGCGGCGGTTCCAACATAGCCAGAGCGGTTGCCCGCTGGCAGCGCGGCGTTATCAGTGCGGCATTCGACGTTGCCGCCCTGCGATTGAACCAATGCTTTAAGTGCAAATGCGGCTTCGGTTGGCGCAAGATCACCAACGAGGCCAGCAATCTTTTTGCCCTTCATCGCGGCGGCAGCGGCAGTGAGGGCTTCGCCCCAGCCTGCTTTGCGTAGCTTGCCGTTTTCGCGGATGTACGGCGTATCGAGGCGCTGGCGGCGCAGACCGTCCCAGACAAAACGGGTTTTGTCGGAAATCCATTCCTCGTTCACGCCGTCATGGTTGCGCGGAAGCATGCGCATGACTTCGCGGCCTTTGGTATCGACGCGGATGTTGGCTCCTAGGCCATCCATCACGTCGATTGATTCAGTCTTGGTCAATTCCCAAGGACGGGCGGTGAATGCATATGGTTTGGATACAAGCGCGCCAACGGGGCACAAGTCAATGATGTTGCCCTGCAGGTTACTGTCGAGGGTTTCGCCCAAGTAGGATGTGATTTCGGCGTCTTCGCCGCGACCGGTTTGGCCCATCTGGTGGATGCCAGCGACTTCTGTGGTAAAGCGCACGCAACGGGTGCACGAAATACAGCGGGTCATGTGGGTTTCGACAAGCGGTCCGAGATCAAGATCGTCGGTTGCACGCTTTGGTTCGCGAAAGCGCGAGAAATCGACACCGTAAGCCATGGCTTGATCTTGCAGATCGCATTCGCCGCCTTGGTCGCAGATCGGGCAATCAAGCGGGTGGTTGATCAGGAGAAATTCCATCACGCCTTCACGGGCCTTTTTGACCATGGGCGAATTGGTTTTAACAACGGGTGGCTGGCCTTCTGGACCGGGTCGCAAATCTTTGACCTGCATGGCGCAAGATGCGGCAGGTTTGGGCGGGCCACCGACAACTTCGACCAGACACATACGGCAGTTGCCAGCAATCGAAAGCCGCTCATGATAGCAGAAACGCGGGATCTCGACGCCAGCCTCGCCGCAGGCCTGGATTAGGGTCATTGCCCCGTCGACCTCGACCTCATTTCCATCGATAACAATTTTGCGAAGATTAGACATAGCGCGCCTTTATATTCCCATTGCACCGCACACCCAATTATTGGGGTGCAGCATGGTTGGCTTCTAACGCGACATGGCCCATGATGCCAGTCAGATTGACAAAAAAACCACCCCGAAAGTGGCTTCTTTCGGGGTGGTGTCTTGAATAATTGCCGTGGCATCCAAAAGGGTTAGCGCAACAGCCGTCCAATTGCGTTGCCTTTGGCGATTTCGCCGCGGCCCACGGCGCAATAACTGGCCTCATCACCGGCGACGGTGCCAAGCTCGCGCAAACGGCCGTAGGCGATTTCAATAAGGCGGTTTTCTTCGGTTTTGTCGTTGACATACGCGTCCACCTCAGCGCGAGAAAATCCGAGGTCGAAGGCATTTTTTCGCAATGAAAACAGATAGTTGATTCCACGAATACGGCGCGGACTGATGCTGCTGCATCTGTTGGATAACTCAACCGCCATGCCAGTGGCGATAAGGCCCTCGCGCACATGTGCGACGTCTTTTAGCGCAGGGTCCGCTGAAACGGCGCCGCTGAGGCCTGCGACGGCGGCGCAAATTGCCAATGCGATTGCTGGTGTCTTTTTCATGGGCCAAGTCTTTCTTTTCGATACGGGCACATCGCCCTTCTTGGGTTAGATGTCGGCCGTTGGGCGTTGTTATTCAATAACAGATCGCAGTTTTCAGGTTTTGGGCGGGTTTACGCGGATGGCGCCATGTTGGCGCGCATATAGTCCCAGCCGAACGCATCATCGCTATCGCAATGGCTGCGCAGATGTTCAAGTTTTGCCAAGGCCTCGGCCAATGTGGGTTTATGCCCGACAGGCACCCACCACATAACAAAGTGCATTTCGCCCAAAAGCTCAAACCATTCGGCGCGTCGGTGCATGAATTTGGCATGTAGCGTGTCGTACACAAATGTTTGCAATTGGGCCGGCGTTTCCCAGACTGTGAGGTTCGGAATATACCGTGGGTCATCGTCGATAGCGGTTGCGGTATTTCCTTCGCCCTCGTCGCCTTCTATCATCCAAACATATCCAGGCATCCGTTTGCCAAGTCCGTTGATCCGGTCGAGATTGTTCATGAAATCAGCGGCGCGGGTCAGCTCGCGGGGCAATAAGGCGGCCAATATTGAGTTCAGCAAGATGTCGTTGTGGGGTGTTTCCGCACCTCAGGGCGCGACTGCAGTCCAGATGACGTAGGCGATGATCCCCCAAGCGGCCAAAGCCAATGCGGTGCGAAATGCCCGAGAAACTTACAGCAACCCGTCAACCATAGCCGTCGAAACTGCAATTGCGCCAACCGCGATCAACGCAAGCCCTGCATAATACAGCACCAGATTTTGCGCCCCAAAGATCGTTGTCGCCATACCCAGAATATAAACGGCAAAGGAAAACACAAAAGCGCTCCAGCTTAATCCACTGCCGCGTCTATCGATTTTATCCGCCGCTTCATTCAGCTGCAATTGCGCCGCGTTTATGCGCAATCCGGTCTTCGATGTCGCCACGAAAGTTCTTGATCAGGGCTTGGATTGGCCAAGCGGCTGCATCACCAAGCGCACAGATTGTGTGGCCTTCGACCTGTTTAGTCACGTCGAGCAGCATGTCGATTTCGTCAACAGATGCGTTGCCTTCAACAAGGCGCGCCATGACGCGCATCATCCAGCCAGTACCTTCGCGGCACGGCGTACATTGACCACAAGATTCGTGCTTATAAAATTTAGACAAGCGCCAGACAGCTTTGATCATATCGGTGGAATTATCCATCACGATGACCGCCGCAGTGCCAAGGGAAGACCCTTTTTCTTTCAGCCCGTCAAAGTCCATGATCGCGTCGCGCATGTCTGCGCCGCGCACGTTTGGCACGGATGATCCGCCCGGAATAACAGCCTTAAGATTGTCCCAGCCGCCACGGATACCGCCGCAATGCTTTTCGATCAGTTCTTCAAATGGGATGCCCATTTCTTCTTCGACAACGCAGGGGTTGTTGACGTGCCCAGAGATCGCAAACAGCTTGGTGCCTGCGTTATTGGCGCGGCCAATGCCAGAGAACCAGCTGCCGCCACGGCGCAAAATTGTAGGTACAACCGCAATCGATTCTACGTTGTTCACTGTAGTCGGGCAGCCATAAAGGCCAGCCCCCGCAGGGAATGGCGGCTTCATGCGCGGCATGCCTTTTTTGCCTTCAAGTGATTCCAGCAATGCGGTTTCTTCGCCGCAGATATAGGCCCCTGCCCCATGCGCCAAATAGATGTCAAAATCCCAGCCAGATTGCGCAGCGTTTTTGCCGACCAGACCAGCCGCGTAGGCTTCGTCGATGGCGGCTTGCAGCGCTTCGCGTTCGCGGATGTATTCGCCCCGGATATAGATGTAGCAGGCGTTGGCATTCATTGCGAAAGACGCGATCAGGCAGCCTTCGACCAATGTGTGTGGATCGTGGCGCATGATCTCGCGGTCTTTGCATGTGCCAGGTTCGGATTCGTCAGCGTTCACAACCAGGTAGGATGGGCGGCCGTCGCTTTCTTTTGGCATGAATGACCATTTCAGACCTGTTGGAAAACCAGCACCACCGCGGCCACGCAAACCAGATGCTTTCATCTCGTCGATGATGAACCCGCGACCTTTTTTGATGATAGCGGCTGTGCCATCCCAATGCCCGCGCGCCTGTGCCCCCTTGAGGGTCCGGTCGTGCATGCCATAAAGGTTGGTGAAAATCCGGTCTTGGTCTTTCAGCATTAGCCGTCATCCTTGTCGTGTTGGCGGGCGCGCCACAGGTTAAATGTCATATAAAGCGCAAACCCGAAAGCTACCAGCGCGATAAGATCAAAAAGCGTCCGTATCCGTACCGACAGCCCCATAAATTCGCCCGCAAGATTGGCGCAGATCCAAAGTATCCCCGTTGCAGCAACAACAATCGCCGTGCGTTGCCCTGCCCCAGATTTGTTTTTTCCCTGCGCCATTGTTATCTAGCCCGCGTTTAGTAAACGCCGCCCTTCTTTACTCTAGCCGAAAACTCGGTTGTGCCGCCTTTGGCCAAGATTTTTGCTTGCTTGACCCAACCGTCACGGATGACGCGGCCATTTGCGCCTTTGACGTTATCGTCAAACCATTCTGCATCAGCTTTGGTCCAAGCCCCAACCTGATCAAAGTGGAAAACACCCGTGGTGTGCAGTGCTTTTTCAAGCACGGGGCCAACGCCCTTAATCATTTTCAGATTGTCAGCACCGCCGGCACGGGCTTTTGCCAAGACGGCTGGTTTGGCTGCCACTTTCGCTGCTGGCTTGGCTGCCGCTTTTGTTGCTGCTGGTTTTGCCGCTTTTGTTGCTGCTGGTTTTGCCGCTTTTGTTGCTGCTGGTTTTGCCGCTACCGGAGAAACCGCTGTTGCTGTCGCATCAGTGCGCGCTGCGGCGCTAGATGTCGCGGCTGCAGTGGTTGCGTCGCTTGCAGTTCCAGAATTTGTGTCCTGCCACCCCATCCACAAAATTATCGCCACGATAACCGCGACGATCAGGCCAATCAAAATGGCGCCCGGTACGCTATATGCAAACGCAAAAAGCGCCACAGCTGCGGCCAACAGGCCGAAGAGGGCTGAAATCGCGATGATCCCGTTCCACTTTGGTGCAATATCAGTCATTGTCTTCATTCTCCCTGAGGGCGCGCGGTATTGTCCACGCTTTACCCGTCTATTTCACAACTTTTCCACCATGGTGACAGCCATAGCGCACAGCAGCGACGTCACGATAAGCAGGATCGCGATAATAATTGAAGCCTTTTGCGACCCAAACACCCTATTTTGTGGGTCATTGTGTCGAAACTGCCCTATTTAGCGGCTAGGCTTTGGCAAGTTTGGCAGCCTGAGCCATCCAATCATCGCGTTCGATACGCCCTTTGAACTTCAAATTACTATCAACCCAAGCGATCTCGGCAGTTGTCCACTTTGCCACTTGGTCAAAATGCCAGAACCCAAGACCGTTCAGAACGGTTTCAAGTTTTGGCCCAACACCACTAATGAGTTTCAGATCGTCAGCGCCCGATTTGCGTGGGGCCGTCATTGTGCGGGGCTTTTTGCCAGTTGCAGCGGCGTCTGGTTTGGACGCTGCTTTTGCGACCGCAGGCTTAGCCTTTGGCGCGGCTTTCTTTTTCGCAGGTACCACTTTGCCCAACCACGGTGTCAAAAGCGGAATTTCGGTTCCGTCGATCCGTTTGATCGTGTCGCCAAGGTCAACAGCCAGTTGGACGGACGCATTATACTGCGTCTTGCCGCTATCGTAATCTTGTAGAGTTGTCAGACCCTTAAGCGGCTCGGCAGCGTAGCGACCGTTTTGTGGACCCGGCACAGGAACCTGCCCTGCGGCCAATTCATCAAGGATTTCGGTAAAGCGTGCGGCGGTCAGGTCTTCGTAATAGTCTTTGCCAATCTGGGCCATTGGCGCGTTGGCACAAGAGCCCAAGCATTCGACTTCTTCCCATGAAAACTGGCCATCTGCTGAGAGCGCATGTGCTTTGCCAGCAATCTTGTCACGGCAAATTCCGATCAGGTCTTCGGCGCCGCAAATCATGCAAGACAGGGTGCCGCAGACTTGGATATGTGCCACGGAGCCCACAGGCTGCAGTTGGAACATAAAGTAGAAAGACGCCACTTCGAGCCCACGGATATAGGCAAGGTCAAGCATTGCGCAAACTTGTTCAATCGCGGGGCGTGTCAGCCAGCCGGTCTGCTCTTGCGCACGCCACAAAAGAGGAATGATCGCGGAGGCCTGACGGCCCGCAGGATATTTCGTGATCTGGGCATCGGCCCATTTTTGGTTTGCAGATGTAAACGCAAACGTTTCGGGCTGATCTTTGTGTAGTCTGCGCAGCATAAAAGTGTTCCGGTCGCTTAAGCGTTAATTACAAATAGTCGAGGTAGAGCGGATAGCGCCGCTACCTGAGACTTCAACCCGACCTTCGGATTGCAGTTGTGGGGTCAGTTGCAGCAATTCTTCGCGGTTGATCACCGCATCGGCCAGAACCGCATTGACGTTGGTCGCGTTCAATTCGCAGCCATGCCCTTCGATCGCGGCAATAAGCCGTTCTTTGGCGGTCAGGACTTGCGTCTGGGGGGCGACGGCTGTGGGTGTCGCGCGAAAAGGGTTTTTGACGCCACCCATCGACGAACGAAAATCGGTGATCGTCGTGCAAGCGGATAGACCAACAAATGCGATGACTGTTGTGGCGCGGATCATCTGTCGATTTCGCCGAATACGACGTCCATGGTGCCGATAATAGCGGCCACGTCTGCCAGTTGGTGTCCAGAAGCGATATGGTCCATGGCTTGCAGGTGCAAAAACCCTGGTGCGCGCAGTTTGGCGCGGTACGGTTTATTGGACCCGTCAGCCACAAGGAACACGCCAAATTCGCCTTTGGGGGCTTCAACGGCGGCGTAGACTTCGCCTGCGGGCACATGAAACCCTTCGGTGTAAAGTTTAAAGTGGTGGATCAAGGCTTCCATTGAGGTTTTCATTTCGCCGCGTGTGGGCGGTGTCATCTTGCCGCGCGCCATCACATCGCCGGGTTCATTGCGCAGCTTTTCGCAGGCCTGACGGATGATGGATGTAGACTGGCGCATTTCTTCCATGCGGCACAGGTACCGATCATAGCAATCGCCGTTTTTGCCCACGGGAATTTCGAATTCGAATTCATCGTAGCATTCGTAGGGCTGCGCGCGGCGCAAATCCCATGCGAGGCCGGAACCACGCACCATAACGCCAGAGAAGCCCCAGTCTTGGATTTCTTGTTCGCTCACGACGCCGATATCGCAGTTGCGCTGTTTGAAAATACGGTTTTCAGTCAGCAAGCCGTCGATGTCTGCCATAACTTTCGGGAATTCAACGGCCCAAGTGTCGATGTCTTCAATCAAGTCGGTTGGCAGGTCTTGGTGAACGCCGCCGGGCCGGAAATAGGCCGCGTGAAGACGTGCGCCAGATGCGCGTTCATAGAACACCATCAGCTTTTCGCGCTCTTCAAAGCCCCACAGTGGCGGGGTGAGTGCGCCAACGTCCATCGCCTGCGTGGTCACGTTCAGCAGGTGCGACAACACGCGCCCAATTTCGGAATACAATACGCGGATCAGGGATGCGCGCCGCGGCACAACCGTGCCTGTCAGCTTTTCAATGGCCAAGCACCAAGCATGTTCTTGGTTCATTGGTGCCACGTAATCGAGCCGGTCCAAGTATGGCAAGTTTTGCAGGTAGGTCCGGCTTTCCATCAGCTTTTCAGTGCCACGGTGCAGCAGGCCAATATGTGGATCGCAGCGTTCTACGATTTCGCCGTCAAGTTCGAGCACCAGACGCAAAACGCCGTGGGCAGCAGGGTGTTGCGGGCCGAAGTTGATGTTGAAATTGCGGATCTTCTGTTCGCCGGTCAGCGCATCAGAGGTGCCGTCGTCATATTTGTTCACGCGGATATCGCCGTCCATCATTTGGCAGCCTCCTTGGCTTTGTCATCACCGGGCAGGATGTATTCGGCCCCTTCCCATGGCGACATAAAGTCGAACTGGCGGTATTCTTGGACCAAGGATACAGGTTCGTAGACGACGCGCTTTTGCACTTCGTCATAGCGGACTTCAGTGTAGCCTGTGGTTGGAAAATCTTTGCGCAACGGATGCCCGCGGAAGCCGTAGTCGGTCAGGATGCGCCGCAGGTCGGGGTGGCCTGTAAACAAGATGCCGAACATGTCAAAAATTTCGCGCTCGAACCAGTTGGATGACGGGTGCACGTCGATGATTGACGGGATCATCTCGTCTTCGCGGATTTGCACCCGCAGGCGGATCCGGTGGTTCTGGTACATCGACAAGAAGTGATAGATCACGTCAAACCGTTTGCTGCGCTGTGGGTAATCAACGGCGGTGATATCAACGAGCGATGAGAATTGGCATGCGCCGTCGGATTTGAGGAACTCAACAAATGCCACCACAGACGTTGGTGCGATTGTTACTGTCAGCTCGTCGTCGCTGACTTCCCAAGACAACACGCAATCAGTGCGTTTCATTTCAAGGTGGGTGCCCAGTTCCTGAAGTGCTTCAGTCATCGTGTGATCGTCCCTGTCCGGCGGATTTTGCGTTGCAGTTGCAGGATGCCATAAAGCAGTGCCTCTGCGGTTGGTGGGCAGCCGGGTACATAGATGTCGACGGGGACAATCCGGTCACAGCCGCGCACAACGCTATAGGAATAGTGGTAATAGCCGCCGCCGTTTGCGCAGGATCCCATTGAGATCACGTAGCGTGGTTCTGGCATCTGGTCGTAAACTTTGCGCAGCGCAGGCGCCATTTTGTTAGTCAGCGTGCCTGCCACGATCATCAGGTCAGACTGGCGCGGGGAAGCCCTCGGCGCTGTGCCAAACCGTTCAAGGTCATATCGCGGCATGGATGTGTGCATCATTTCAACCGCACAGCAGGCCAGCCCAAATGTCATCCAGTGCAAGGACCCTGTGCGCGCCCAGTTCACCATGTCCGCAGAGCTGGTCACAAGGAAGCCCTTGTCTTGAAGTTCCGAGTTCAACAACTGTGTGCCGTGTTCTTTATCTGCGCCAGCCGTGTTGGCTCCGGTCATCACTCCCATTCGAGCGCTCCCTTTTTCCATTCGTATGCAAAGCCGATTGTCAGCACCCCGAGGAATACCATCATCGACCAGAACCCGACCATTGAGATGTCTTTGAAGGCCACAGCCCATGGGAACAGGAATGCAACCTCGAGGTCGAAGATGATGAACAGGATCGACACGAGGTAGAACCGCACATCAAATTTCATGCGGGCGTCATCAAATGCGTTGAACCCACATTCGTAGGCCGACACTTTTTCAGGGTCCGGATTGCGCACAGCGATGACCGCTGCTGCAAGGATCAAGATCAGGCCCAGCGCAATCGCTAGCCCCATAAAGATCATGATGGGAAGGTATTCGTTCAGCATCTCTTGCAAGGGTCTATCCTTAGGCCAATGGCCACGCTACGCGCGGTGCTACAATCTGTTGGCCCACACTTACCCCCGCGCCCCAATATGGTCAACCATCGCCGACCCTAGATTGGCGGCGTTTTTGTACGTCTATTTCGCCCAAGGTGGTGGCTGTTTGTCGAAAAATGCAGCAATTCCCTGTGCCGCCTCTTCCCCGTCCCACGCCGCAATCAGCGCATCGATGGATGCGGTCACAGTTGTGTCGTCGATTGTGGGGCCGAGCCTGCGTGCCAATGCCTTGGCCGCGGCAACTGCATTTGGGGCGCAATTGAGGTAAGGTGTGACCTCTGCCTCTATGGCCGCATTAAGCGTTTCGGGGCTGACTGCCTTGGCAATGATCCCGTAGGCTTCGGCCTCGGACGCGTCAAAGACCCGCGACGACATGAACACCCGCCGCGCAAAGGATTCGCCCATGCGGGCCAGCACATAAGGACCTATTGTTGCGGGGATCAGCCCGAGTTTTGTCTCGGTCAGGCCAAACTTTGCCCCTGTCACGCCGATGGCCACGTCGCAGATGCAGGCCAGCCCGATCCCGCCCCCAAATGCATTGCCGTGAATACGTCCGATCACAGGTTGCGGCAGCGAGTTGAGCGCCCCGAGCATTTGCGCCAATGCCGTCGCCCCTGCCCTGCGCGTCGCCGTGTCTGCCGCCATTTGGTCGCGCATCCAGTTCAGGTCACCGCCAGCGCAAAATGACGCCCCGTTTGCCCCCAACACCATAACCCGAATATCTGCGTTTACACGGATTTTTTGGGACGCATCCGTCAGGTCACGGATCATCTGAGCAGACATTGCGTTATGTTTGTCGGGTCGGTTCAGCATGAGCGTCGCCACGCCGCGTTGGTCGATTGTTAGCGTCACGGTCATGAGCGCATTCCTTTTGCCAGTTCTGCCGCTTGGGCGATCACATCTGCGTCGACCCCCGTGTGAATACCGTCCGCATGCAGTCTTGCAAGCACAGTTTCGGTCGCCACATTGCCCAGTGCGCCGGGTGCGTAAGGGCAACCGCCCAAGCCGCCCACTGCCGTATCAAACGCCCGCAGCCCCATATCGAGGCTGAGGGAAATGTTATCAATCGCGCGCCCGCCTGTGTCATGGAAATGCCCAGCGAGATCCTGCGCAGGGGTGTGCGCCAACACAGCCCGCAGCATGGCCGCAACAGTGTGCGGGGTTCCGTGCCCGATGGTATCACCAAGCGAGATGGGCATCGGCGCGAGACCTCTAAGCATGGCCACCGCGTGCGCCACTGCCGCTGGTGCGGTTGGCCCGTCAAACGGGCAATCGGTCACGCAAGACACATAGCCGCGCAGGGCCACCCCTGCCGATTGCGCTGCTTTGATCACCGGTGCCAAGCGGTCCACGCTATCTGCGATAGAGCATCCAACGTTGCTTTGCGAAAATCCTTCAGAGGCCGAGATAAAGACAGCGACTTGGTAATCGGTGCTTGGTTGGCGCGCCGCGATGAAGCCATCCCAGCCTTTCATGTTTGGCACTAGGACGGCGGTTTGCGCGGTGTTGGGGGCGATTTGTGCCAGCACCTGCGCTGTATCGGCCATTTGCGGCACCCATTTTGGGCTGACGAAGCTGCCGACCTCAATGTGCCGTAATCCAGATGTGCCAAGCAGGTTGATCAGCCTGACTTTGTCTGCTGTAGCAATCAGATTGGGTTCATTTTGCAGCCCGTCGCGGGGCCCTACCTCGTGCAGCGTGACAAGATCGCTCATGTGTCTGGTTCCAGTGCGACAAGCATATCGCCGGCGCTGACTTGGCCGCCTTTGCTCGCTGATATGCTTTGCACAGTGCCATCACGCGGGGCGCGCAGGATATGTTCCATTTTCATCGCCTCTAGTACGACCAAGCGCTGACCTTGGGTGACTTTATCACCTGTTGCGACTGCCACATCTTGGATTAGGCCGGGCATCGGGGCTGTCATGGTGTCCCCACCTGCGGTCACCCCGCCGCGATCCAGCGGATTGCGTTGTGTGAATGTGATTGTTTGCGGGCCAAAGACGCTGATTTGGTCACCGTGCGCAATTGCATGGCGGCGTTGTCCGTTTGCGGCCCAGCCTGTGCCTTGTGCGGTTAGGGTTATTGCCACGTCATCAATGTTGACGTTCACAGTTGACTGTCCGGTGATTGTGACTGTGATGCTGAACTGGTCCTCGCCGCGCCCAAGGGTCACGGATTGCGCAAGCGGTGCCCAAAGCGCAAAGCCTGCTTGTGTGTGCATTGGCGCTGCTAGCCCCATGGCCGTTATCGCTACGACTGCGATATCAAGCGGATCAGCCACACTTTCGGTGCAAAGTGAGTCGCGGTTGCGCGCGATAAGTCCTGTGTCGACGTTGCCCGTTGCAAAATCTGTCTGAGCCGCCAGCTTGCGCAAGAAGTTCAGGTTTGTCGTTGTGCCCGCCGCCTCTGTTTTGCCTAACGCAGTTTGCAGGCGTTTCAGGGCGATCTGTCGGGTTGGGCCATGCACAGTAAGTTTGGCAATCATCGGGTCGTACCACGGTGAAATTTCAGAGCCAGCGACGACGCCGCTGTCGATGCGTACATCTGTCGGGAATGTCAGGTGGGTCAGCTGCCCTGTTGCGGGCAGAAACCCTGCGGGCACGTCTTCGGCGTAGATGCGGGCCTCGAAGCTGTGGCCATTGATGGAGAGTTGATCTTGCGTCAGCGGCAGTGTTCCACCTGCGGCGACGCGTAATTGCCATGCGACCAAATCAACGCCTGTAATTGCTTCGGTTACAGGGTGTTCGACTTGAAGGCGCGTGTTCATTTCCATGAACCAGAACCGATCAGGGCGCAGTCCGTCCGAGCCGTCGACGATAAATTCGATCGTGCCTGCGCCCGCATAGCCAATCGCCTTTGCGGCCTTCACAGCAGCGTCACCCATCGTTTTGCGCATTACGTCGGTCATACCCGGGGCTGGTGCTTCCTCAATGACCTTTTGATGGCGGCGTTGTAGCGAGCAGTCTCGCTCAAACAAATGCACCGCGTCAGTGCCGTCGCCAAACACCTGTACTTCGATGTGGCGCGGGTGGGTGACATATTTTTCAATCAGGACATCGGCGTTGCCGAATGACGTTTTTGCTTCTGCTTGTGCTGACGCGAGGGATTCGGAGAAATCAGCGGGGTTTTCAACAAGCCGCATGCCTTTGCCGCCGCCGCCTGCGACTGCTTTGATCAAGACGGGATAGCCTATTTGGTCTGCTTCATGGGCGAGGGTTTGAACCGTTTGATCAGATCCGTGGTATCCGGGGACCACAGGCACGCCTGCCGCCTGCATCAACGCCTTGGCCGCATCTTTGAGTCCCATGGCGCGGATCGCATCTGCGGATGGGCCGATGAACACCAGTCCAGCGGCGACAACCGCATCCACGAAGTCGGGGTTTTCGGACAAGAACCCGTATCCGGGGTGAATTGCTTGCGCGTCTGTGTCCAAGGCCGCTTGGATGATCAGATCGCCGCGCAGGTAGCTATCCGCCACAGGGGCAGCACCAAGTCGCACGGCCTGATCGGCTTGGGTTACATGTAGTGCCGCTTGGTCTGCGTCTGAGTAGACTGCGACGGTTTGCACGCCCAGCGCGCGCGCAGTGTGGATAATCCGGCAAGCTATCTCGCCTCTGTTCGCAATGAGAATTTTATCAAACATTATCATTCATCCCAACTTGCGGCACCAATTGATGCGCTTGCCGCCTGCATAGGCCACAGCCAAGCCTTCATTGATCAAGGTCCTAGACACATCTGCACCGTCGACTTTCATAACGGCCAACACGCGCCCGTATTTGTCGTAGCAATTGGCGTCAAAGGTCACCTCACCCGATGCCGCGAGTTCACGAAGCCGCAATGTGACTTCGTCGCCCAGCGCCTTTTCAGCCTCACAGCCGGAGTCTTTAATTTCTGGTGTGTCTAACCCAACTAGACGCGCCGTCTTGCGGCCATCTGTGCAATCCAATGCGACGGTATCCCCGTCATAGACATAATTCAGCGTGCAGCCTTCTGCCATCAGGCTTTCGTATTGCACGAGCAAATTTGTCACGCCATTGAGCCCCGCAAGCAACAACAACGCATAGGCGAATGATGTGGCATCCATCTGCTACATCCTGAACACGCCAAAGCGTGTGTCCGGTATATCCTTATTCATGCAAGCCCGCAACGACAGTGCCAATACATCACGGGATTTACGCGGATCGATGATCCCGTCATCCCAAAGCCGCGCGGAGGCATAAAGCGGGTGGGATTGCTCGGTAAACATGTCGATGGTGGGTTGCTTGAACGCCGCTTCTTCATCTGCCGACCATTCACCGCCTTGGCGTTCAATCCCGTAGCGTTTCACAGATGCAAGCACCCCTGCGGCTTGTTCACCCCCCATGACTCCAATCCTGCTGGTCGGCCATGACCACATGAAGTCTGGGCTATAGGCGCGCCCTGCCATGCCATAGTTTCCCGCCCCAAACGATCCGCCGACAACCATTGTGATTTTTGGCACTGATGTTGTTGCAACAGCGGTGACCATCTTGGCTCCATGGCGTGCGATGCCTTCGTTCTCGTATTTCTGCCCAACCATGAAGCCAGTGATGTTTTGCAGGAATATCAGCGGGATTTTGCGTTGGCTGCAGAGTTCCACAAAATGCGCGCCTTTTTGCGCGGCCTCCGAAAACAGCACCCCGTTGTTGGCAACTATTCCGCAGGGGTAGCCGTCGATATGCGCAAATCCTGTGACCAACGTGTCACCAAAGCGGGCTTTGAATTCATCAAAGTCAGAGTTGTCGACAATCCGTTTAATGACCTCGCGGATGTCATATGGCGTGCGCAGGTCGGCGGGCACGATGTCGAACAGCGTGTCAGGGTCCAGCTTTGGTGGCAGCGGGTCACGGCGCAGCGGGTTTGCAGGCCGGATCGCACAGTTCGCGACGGCTTGGCGCGCAAGTGCCAGTGCATGTCCGTCGTCTTCGGCCAGATAGTCGGCCACGCCTGACAGGCGCGTGTGAACATCGCCGCCGCCGAGATCTTCGGCGCTGACGACTTCGCCTGTGGCGGCCTTGACCAGCGGTGGGCCTGCCAGAAAGATCGTACCTTGTTCGCGCACAATGATTGAGACGTCGGCCATCGCGGGCACATATGCGCCGCCCGCCGTGCAGCTGCCCATGACGACTGCGATTTGCGGGATGCCAGCGGCGGACATGTTAGCTTGGTTATAAAATATCCGTCCAAAGTGGTCGCGATCAGGGAATACCTCGTCTTGGTTGGGCAGGTTCGCGCCGCCGCTGTCAACAAGGTAGACGCAGGGGAGATTGCAAGCCGCCGCGATCTCTTGGGCGCGCAGGTGTTTTTTGACGGTCATAGGGTAATAGGTGCCGCCTTTGACGGTCGCGTCATTGCAAACGACCATGACTTGCGTGCCAGACACAGTGCCGATACCTGCGATCACGCCTGCGCAAGGCGCCGCCCCGTCGTACATGCCATGTGCCGCAGTGGCGCCGATTTCCAAGAATGGCGATCCCGCATCAAGAAGGTTGGCCACACGGTCGCGCGGCAGCATTTTACCACGTGATAAATGACGCGCACGGGACTTTTCACCGCCACCTGCCGCGGCATGGGCTGCGGCGTCAGCGATGTCAGCAAGTGCATCTAAATGTGTTTGGCGGGTCATGCGCGTCGCATCCCGCTGTGATAATAGGCGATCATCACATCGCCCCCATCATTTCGCGGCCGATCAGCATGCGCCGAATTTCTGAGGTGCCAGCTCCGATTTCCATCAGTTTGGCGTCGCGGAACAAACGCGCGACAGGTGCGCCGGCCATAAAGCCTGCACCGCCCATCGCTTGCACGGCTTGGTGCGCCTGAACCATCGCTTGCTCGGAGGCGTATAGGCAGCAGGCGGCGGCATCTTGGCGGGTCACTGTACCCTTGTCACAGGACCGCGCCACTTCGTAGACATAGGCGCGCGCTGAATTCATCGCGGTGTACATATCGGCGATCTTGCCTTGCATCAGTTGAAAGTTACCGATGGGTTGGCCGAATTGTTTGCGGGTCGACAAGTACGGCATGATTTCGTCCAGACAGGCCGCCATGATCCCCAGCCCAATGCCCGCCAGCACGACCCGTTCGTAATCAAGGCCGGACATCAGTACGCGGACGCCCTTGCCCTCTTCGCCGAGCACGTTTTCGAACGGGACGCGCACATCGTCAAAATTCAGTTCTGCAGTGTTGGAGCCGCGCATGCCGAGTTTTTCAAAATGCGGTGAGGTGCTGAAACCCACCATGTCTTTTTCGATGAGAAACGCGGTGATGCCTTTGGCGCCTGCGTCAGGGTCGGATTTGGCATAAACGATTAGCGTATCCGCTTCTGGCCCGTTTGTGATCCAGTATTTGTTGCCGTTCAGGCGGTAGTGATCGTTGCGTTTTTCCGCCCGTAGCGACATCGACACGACGTCGGACCCAGCCCCTGCTTCGGACATTGCAAGCGCACCGACGTGATCGCCTGATACCAGTTTGGGCAGGTACTTTGCTTTTTGATCGGCGGTGCCGTTAAGTTTGATCTGATTGACGCAAAGGTTCGAATGCGCCCCGTAGGACAGCGACACCGATGCGCTGGCGCGCGCGATTTCTTCGACCGCGACAGTATGGGCAAGATAGGACATGCCTGCGCCGCCAAATTCCTCGGGGACAGTCACTCCGAGCAGCCCAAGGTCGCCCATCTCTTTCCAAAGCGCTGACGGAAACAGGTTATCCACATCGACCTTAGCGGCCATCGGTTTGACACGCTCTTGCGCCCAAGCATGCACAACATCGCGCAGAGCGTTGGTATCTTCGCCCAAGTCAAAGGTCATAGTGGCATGAAACATTGGATATATCTCGCTTAATTGAACAGGTGTTCATTTATAGGCGCGACGTGCCGTCCGAGTCCACCGATTTATGTTAGGCCGCCTGAAAAACTGCGCTGACCTCTGCGCGGATGATGCCCGCGATTTGAGCGCAATCCGCCAAGCTGAATGTCAGTGGCAACCGCATGTCGATGATGCCTGCAAGAATGCGGTCGGACGCGGGCATAGGTGCCGACTGTGCATAACGCCAACTGTCGTAGCGGCTAGTAAAGCCTGTGGGCTCCGCGCCGCCGAACCATTTCAGTTCTACCCCACGGGCTGCGCAACGCTGCAATACGTCTTGGACTTTGGCCTGATCCCAATCGAGCAGCAGGAATTGGAATGAGGATGCGACAAAAGATTCTTGCGCAGGCCGATACGGCAGTTTTAGCCCCGTCACGTCGGTCAGGCCGTCCGCCAAGACCGCATAGCGATCGTTCCAGCGTTTTGCTTGTGTGGCGAGGTCGCGCAGTTGTGGGCGCAGGATTGCGGCACGCAGGTTGTCCATGCGTCCTGAAATATTGGGTGTCTCGTATTTGATCTGTGCGAATGTTTCGGGTGGCGGCGCTGCGCGGTGTTTTTCAAACAACATATAGCTGCCCGAAAACATAATTGCGCGGGCCATGCCGTCAGCGTCGTCAGAGATAAGCAAGCCGCCCTCGCCAGAATTTACGTGTTTATAGGTTTGTGTTGAATAGCAGCCAAACTTGCCCCATCGCCCAGATGGCACACCGTCCCACGCGGCTCCCATGGTATGGGCACAGTCCTCAATCACGGTGACGCCTGCCGCGTTGCACATATCCATCAAGGCGGTCATATCGCAAATGTGTCCGCGCATATGCGACAGCAGCAAGACGCGGGCTTGATGAAGTTTTCCCGCCAGATCACCCAGATCAATCACTAAGTCTTCGGTCACACCAACAAAAATCGGTTTACCGCCGACTGCTGCGATCGCCCCTGGAACGGGCGCAAGCGTGAACGCACTGGTTAAGACAGTATCACCGTGCCCAACGCCACAGGCCCGCAGCGCGGTGGTCATCGCATAGCCCCCAGAGGCCACCGCAAGGCAGTATTTTGCGCCAGTTTGTGCGGCAAATTCTTGTTCAATTAACGCCGCTTCGGCGATTTCGTCACCAGAGGTGTTATAGCGGTGTAAACGCCCGTGCTGCATAACGGCCAAGGCCGCGTCGATGCCTGCTTGGGGGATGGGGTCTTGCTGCGTAAAGCTGCCGGTAAATTTATCTGTCATGGGAGGACATTGGGGGGCGCATCGCGCATCGTCAATCCAGATTATGCAGGGCCGATCAGTCGGATGACTTCACCCATCAATTCATCGTAGTTATCGATCAGACCTTCGGGCGCCAATGCGGCCATATCGCCGCCCGACGGGCCAAAGGTCACAAGGATTGACGGGGCGCCTGCGTTCTTGGATGTGTCGCGGTCTGTCGCCGTGTCCCCGACAAGCACACACCGCGTAGGATCGCCGCCCGCACGCCGCACAGTTTCAAACAAATGTTCGGGGTCCGGTTTGCGCACGGGCAGCGTATCGGCACCGAGCAGGGCTGCAAATTCACCGCGCACACCGAGGCTGGTCATTAAAACTTCAGCCAGTCCTTCGGGTTTGTTGGTACAGATTGCCACCTTGTAGCCTGCCGCCTTAAGCGCACGGACTGCGTCCATTGCACCGTCGTACAGAACGGTATGCGTGTCGATATCGCTGGCGTAGGCCAACAACAGCGGCTGATAATTTGCGTCGACATCGGTCTCATCAAAGCCCGCCACGCGGCTAAACCCAAGGCGCAGCATCGCACGCCCGCCTTTGAGCGCAGTGCCTTTGTCGTCGGGTCCAAGCAGATTACCCAAGCCCAGATCACGAAAGCAACTGTTCGCGGCCCCAAGCAGATCACCGCTGGTGTCGGCCAATGTGCTATCAAGATCAAACACGACTGTTGGCATCATCGGCCCCTTAGCTTGGAAATGCGTTTCTCCTTTTTGTAACGATACGTAATTGGATGTGAACCCCCAAACCCTTGCGATAATCGCGGTGTCAGGTAGAAGGCAGCAAAACGAAGGGCGCGTGTGGGACATGACAACAGCATTGATTATTCTTGGGGCCGGTATGGGGACACGGATGAATTCCGACTTACCCAAGGTTCTTCACCCTATTGGCGGCGCGCCGATGATCGTGCATGCAATGCGCGCCGGCGGCGGCCTCGCCCCCGAAAAGACCGTGATTGTTGC
>Ga0115005_10000149_pt1 | contig 50319 bp, 31 predicted proteins | sample ArcOceMetagenome_FD_87163 | JGI IMG/M metagenome (GOLD analysis project Ga0115005, IMG submission 87163) | Marine eukaryotic phytoplankton communities from Arctic Ocean - Arctic Ocean - Greenland ARC118M Metagenome | ecosystem: Environmental > Aquatic > Marine > Oceanic | place: Arctic Ocean... | reverse complement strand
TTAAAAAATGGTAAAGGTCCTACTGTCTTGATTCGTGCTGACATGGATGCGCTGCCTGTAAAAGAGCAAACAGGTTTATCATATGCTTCAAAGGTTACCACAACCACAGAGGAAGGTTTACAAGCGCATGTAATGCATGCTTGTGGACATGATACACACATGACAAGTTGGGTTGGTACCGCCAAATTACTCAGCGAAAATAAAAAAAATTGGTCTGGTACTTTAGTCATGATATTACAACCTGCTGAAGAACGTGGTCGTGGTGCAAAAGACATGATAGCAGACGGTTTATATAAACGTTTTCCAAAACCTGATTATGCTTTAGCATTTCATAATTCTGCCAGCCTCAAAGCAGGAGTTATTGGTTATACTCCTGGTTATACCTTTGCCAATGTAGATAGTGTAGATATTTTGGTAAAAGGAGTCGGTGGTCATGGTGCATACCCACATGCCACTAAAGATCCTATTGTATTAGGTTCACGCATTGTTGGTGCTTTACAAACATTAGTCAGTCGAGAATTAAACCCTCAAGATCCTGCTGTAGTCACCGTAGGTAGTTTTCAATCAGGGACTAAGCACAATATCATTTCTGATCAGGCACTACTGTTATTAACTGTTCGCAGTTACTCAGATGAAACACGTCAGACGTTGATTGATGGCATAACAAGAATAGCGAAAGGTGAGGGTATTGCGATGGGGTTACCAGAAAAATTACTCCCCGTTGTCACCTTAAAAGATGAACATACACCTGCAACTTATAATGAACCTGACTTTACCGATACAATGGCTCGCTTGTTTACAGCTGAACTGGGTAAAGAACGCGTAATAGAAGTGCCAGCAGTAATGGCAGGAGAAGATTTTGGTCGTTACTACCGTGCAGATACTCGCATTAAAAGTATGATATTTTGGGTAGGTGGCGTGCCTCACGATAAGTGGCAATCAGCTCAAGAGACAGGTGAAGGTTTACCATCACTACACAGCCCACTTTGGGCGCCTGATGCTGAAAAGGTCATTGCTACCGCGACTCAAGCAATGAATAGCGCCGTGTTAACGATTTTGGCTAAATAACGCTTATTTACTCTGTTGGCTTAATAAATTACATAATCATTTATTAAGCCAACGAGCACAATATGAATAACAGACACAAAAATAGCGTCAATCATGGCTTTCATGTAATATCCCAGCGATAAATGTCATGCTTACATTACCACCATTAAATAATCATTAGTTACATGGAAAATCACCTCATGCGCGTCGCCGTTTCTCAGTTTGCCACCCCCCTAAATTTTCAAGAAAACCTAGCAACGTGCGTTCGCATGATAAAGGAAGCTTCAGCGTGTGAGCCATCTTTAATTGTTCTTCCAGAATTTTGTAATACGTCATTTCATTTTGCTCAGCCTTGTTACATTGACCATCATCAGGCATGGGATGAAGCGTTATCTATTGGAGGGCCTTTTTTGAACGCTATAGCAGACCAAGCAAAACAGCATGACTGTTATATTGTTATTAACGTTACTTTACGACGAGACCTTTCACGTGATCTTACCGCCAATAAGCAAGACTGTTCAGTTAAATCAAATATCAGTGTAACTTCATGCTTATTTTCACCGTCTGGAGAGCTCATTCATCAAGAAGATAAGAGAAATTTAATGGGCCATGAAAATGATTTCTTTATTAACGCAGATAAAGTGTCAGAGGTTGTATCAACGTCTATTGGAAAGCTTGGAATGATGTCGGGTAGCGATACTATGAACTTTGGCACATCTCGCAGTTTAGCTTTAAAGGGGGCGCAATTATTGTGTAATTCAATAAATTCATTCGCATTAGATCAGAGTGATTTACACGATCCTGCTCGATCATTTGAAAATAAAGTATTTTTAGCTACGGCAAATAAAGTAGGTTCACTTACAGCAAAAGAATATATTTTTTCAGAAATAAATAAAATAGATTCATCGAAAAACTCTATTCCTCAAGCGTTGCTTGTTGGAGTTGGGCACAGTCAAATAGTGTCTCCCGAGGGGAAGGTGTTAGCAAAGATAGCAAATAATGAAGAAGGCTTTGTCTTTGCTGATATAAACTTGGTAGATGAAGAAAAAGAGTCTGATCATAAATTTCGCCCAGATGGTACTGAACTTTTTAACCAGCGACGACCAGAACTTTATCAAAAATTAGCAACGTCCTTCCAAAATAAACCTTCGCATGAACAGGTCCATACTCATGATAACAAGGTACCCGAAACCGCTAATGTCGCCATTTTTGCTACCTATAAATCTAATGAAGAGGCTATTGAAGATGTTTGTTTTTATATTGAAAACAACCTCAGCGATATTATTCAATTACCTGAATTGTTTTTTATCGAAGATAAAACAATCACAAATAATACAGAGGAACTCGCTCTTATAGCTTCTTTGTGTCAACTGCTTATTAAACAAATCAGTGCAGTGCTAAGACCTTTTCAATATGTCTGTACGAGTTTAGTTATTGAAAGCTCGCATCAGGCAGTTATCATTAGTGAGCAGGGTTTATTTGCAACACAACAGCAATTGCACTTTTGCCAAAGGTATCAGTGGACAGAACTTGGTGATGATTTAACTATTATAGAATTGCCTTTAGAGCAAGGAAACATCAATGTTGTTATGTTAACTGCTGATGACGCTAATATACCTGAAATAGTTAATATAGCGGCTTCAAACAACATTCACTTATTACTGATACCTTTTGATATTCAAGAGGCAAGTGAGGTTGAATATAGTTTGTTATCTCGTGCTGCTGAGCATAGAGTTTGTATTGTTGCAGGGTGTCGCGAAAAGAGTTTTACACAAGATATATTTATCGAAAAGTCCAATAATGCAATCAACAATACGGTCAAAAACCAGAAGGCCAATAAAAAGAAGAATAAAACGGTTAAGTCTTCTGGGTTCATCGCCAATTTAACTGAAAGCTCTTTATCAACGTCTCATTGGAAAATGGCTAAGTTTATGGGGTATATTAATCAACCTCTTGTCAAACATCAGCAGGGTAAAATTACCAAAGCATTAGTGCATCCTATTGCCGCAACCAAGTACTAATCACTTTTTATTAATGACTCATTTCATTTTATATTGCAGACCAAAACCAAGAGGAAAGAGAGGTTTTGGGGTACGTTTGCTTTTTTCTGAAGTGAATGTTTTAGGCCAAGAAAAAGAGAGTTTCCCTTGAAAATTAAACTCCCCAAAAAGCATGTCACTCACACCTTGACCTTCTGAACCCGGTAACCAAGCGGCTATAAAAGCACTTGATTCTTCCAATTCAGCATTAATGATGAGGGTTCTCCCAGACACTAAAATAACGACAATGGGTAAACCTTTATCACTAAGCGCTTTAATAATCTTATAATCTTCTGGATGTAACTCTTTCAATTCAAGCGAATGTCCGTAGGGTTCTGAAATATTTATTTGGCCATTTATTTGTGATCCGGCTTCGATGATAAGATTATCGCAATTCCTAATATCACCAAACCCTTCAGCGTATGGATATTCGCCTACCACAACGACAGCTACATCATGATCTTTAGCTGATATTGTAGAAACGTCAGGGCTATTATTTAATATCGCATTAGGAGCAACGTCAGTTATACCTTGCCAAATAGAGGTTGCGCCTTCAAAGTCATCGTTTCCTGAAATACCTTGCCAGTCTATGGTAAACCCACCGCATTGATGGCCAATATTATGTGCATTTTTCCCCGCAACTAAAATACGCGCATGCTTTTTTAATGGTAGTATATTCTTCTTGTTTTTTAAGAGAATAAGTGATTTTCTTAGGGCTTCTCGAGCAACATTTCTATGTTCAGTTGAGCCAAAACTGTTATGATTTGCCCAAATCCTTTCACTAGGACAAGGAGCTTCAAACAACCCACTGGCTAATTTAACCGATAATATTCTGCTGACGGCATCATTTATTCTTGAAATAGGAACGGTTCCTAATTCGACATGGTTAAGTAGGTGTCTAATAAATTGCTGCCAGTTTTCAGGTAGCATAAACATATCTATACCTGCATTTACCCCTTGGGCAACCGATAGGTAAAAATCATCGCTAAGATAATCAATACCGTTCATATCAGAAAGAATAAAACCTGAAAAACCTAGTTGTTTCTTAAGTACATTCGTTAATAAGTATTCGTGGCCATGACACTTATTACCATTCCAACTATTGAATGAGGCCATAACGGTCATGGCACCAGATTTTATAGCGCTTATATACGGGCTAATGTGAGTCTTGTTGAGCTCTTCCCAAGTTATATTTGCATCACCTTGGTCAATACCATGAGACGTAGCGCCGTCACCCACCCAATGTTTAACACAAGCTATAACACCTTCACTATGAAGATCCCCTTGCAATCCATGGATGATTTCCCCTGCATATTTATTAACTATTTCAGGGGTTTGCGCGTAACTTTCATAATAACGCCCCCATTGATTATTTTGTGCGACAGCGAGGTTAGGTGCAAAAACCCAGTCAACCCCAGTAGCTAAGACTTCTTTTCGTGTTATATCGGCGATACGTTTTACTAAATCAGGATCATTAGCTGCACCTAACCCTATATTGTGAGGAAAAATTGTAGCCCCTTTTAGGTTATTGTGGCCATGTATGGCATCAACGCCATAAAGTAATGGGATCGCTAAATGATCTTTATCTTCAAAAGTTGAAGCCTTCCAATAGTCATCAGTTGTTTTAAGCCAATTTTCGATATCATTATTTTCCGGCACGGAACCTGCGCCACTCATTAGCGAACCTAAATGATAATTTTTAACATCTTCAGGAGTGCAGCCTTGTCGTTCAGCTTGAACCATTTGTCCAATCTTCTGAGCTAATGTCATTTGTGACATCAGCTCACTTACTTTTATTATTATTGATGGCTGATTCGGTAGTGGATGCATTTTTATACATATCCCATTAGTGTTAAACAAAGCAAATGAGTTAAATTGATATAAATCCAAGTATCATCTGATTGAAAATTTATTATTTTTTGTCAAAAACCAAACATTATTATTGCTCTAAAATAACTTCAAACGCTATTTTTAGGTCAGTATCTGAATTGCAACCTATCCAAGCGTTAAATAAACCAGGCTCTGTATTAAGTTTCATTTGTCGATTATAGAAAGCAAGTTCATCGGTATGAACCTTAAAAACGACTGTTTTACTATGTCCTACCGCTAAGTAAATACGTTGAAAACCTTTTAGTTCTTTTACTGGACGAGTCACGCTACCCACTAAATCCCTGATATATAACTGCACAACTTCCTCTGCATCAAAACAGCCTGTATTACTTATAGTGGCTGATATTTCTATGCTTTCTCCCATCGTGACTGAACACATATTTACGTTAATATCTTTGTACTCAAATTGAGTGTAAGAAAGGCCAAAACCGAAGGGGAACAAAGGCGAAAAGTGAGTATCTAAGTGAGTGCTCGTCATCCCTAATGATGTTTGTGGTGCTCTTATTTCTATATCGTTTATATCGACAAATGTTGCATCAGAAGCAGGTCTACCGGTATTCTTCTGAGCATAGTAAAGTGGGATTTGACCGACAGTTCTTGGGAAGGTAACCGGTAGTTTTCCAGAAGGGCAAGCTTCACCAAATAATAATTCAGTGATGGCAGGGCCGCCCATGGTACCTGGATGCCATGCGAAAAGAACGGCATCTACTTTAGGAAGAATCTTTTCTAACGTAATGGGTCTACCCGCCATAATGACCAGAACAATAGGTGTACCTGTTTCATAAATGGCGTTAATTAATTGTTCTTGGCAACCGGGTAAGTCGATGTTCGACCGGCAATGCGCTTCACCAGACAAAATAGCTTCTTCACCTAATATCATTATTGCAATATCAGCCGAAATGGCGATTTGTATCGCTTCGTTAAAGTCCTTTTGATTATTACTTCGTGATGTTGCTAAACCCTGTGAAAATTTAACATCGATAGAATCTCCAACATAATCTTTTATCGCTTGTAGAGGCGTTATACTGCGATTAATTTTAGCATCAAAGACCCAAGTACCCAATTGCTCGTAACCATCGTCGGCGAGTGGACCAATGACAGCCAAAGAGGTGATTTTTGATGTAGACAATGGCAATATTTGATTTGTATTTTTAAGTAGAACACAGCTTTTAGTTGCCGCCTTTTTTGCTACGTATAAATGAAAATCATTTGAATGTTCGTCGAGCGGAGTTGATTGGGTAAAGGTGTTTTCAAAAAGGCCTAAATCATATTTTAATGTTAATATGCGGGTCACCATCAAATCAACTTTTTCAATGTTAACGTTGTTACTTTTAATAAGTGAGGGTAAGTTTTTTGCGTAAGTATCACTAGCCATTTCCATATCAACGCCTGCTTGGCAAGCCTCGAATGCTGCTGATTTTTCGTCAACGGAAAAACCATGGGTGACTAATTGTGGTATAGAACCCCAGTCACTTACGACAGGCCCAGTGTATTGCCATTCTTCACGCAGTACATCATTGAGTAGCCAAGAGTTTCCGGTAACGGGTACACCATTAAGATCACTAAATGACGCCATAAAGGTTGAAACGCCAGCGTCAGCAAGGGCTTTGAAAGGTGGTAGGTAAACATTTCTCAGCTCATTCTCTGGTATATTAGTTGTATTGTAATCACGCCCGCTTTCACTTGCCCCGTAACCAGCAAAATGTTTGGCACAGGCTGCTATTGAAGTGGTATCAGAAAGGTTTTCTCCTTGAAAACCTTTAACCATAGCGACACCTAATGTTGAGCATAAATAAGGATCTTCTCCAAGACTTTCTGCCATACGTCCCCAACGGGGATCTCTGCTAATGTCAATCATCGGAGCAAACGTCCAATTTACACCGTTACTTGAAGACTCTATCGCGGCTATATTTGCACAAGTTTCTACAAGTTCAGTTGACCACGATGCAGCTTGTCCAAGAGGGATAGGGAATATGGTATTAAATCCGTGAATAACATCACGTCCAATTAATAGAGGAATGCCTAACCTGCTTTCTTGGGTAGCAATGCGTTGAAGTTCGTTAATCGTATTAATGTCTACTTCATTGAGCACTGAGCCGACATAACCTTTTTGTATAGAAGACTTTAGTTTTTTATCATCATTGTTAAATTGGCTCATTTGGCCTATTTTTTCTTTTAACGTCATTTGTAATAATAAAGAAGAGACGAAAGTCTCTTTATTTACCTTCTTATTTTTATTAAGCGGTTGACAAATATTTGCTGACATTAATTCTCTCAAATGAAATTAAAACATTAAATTAAAAAGGTCTCAGACCCCATCCCTACTCAATAAAAAACAACCTATTCCATTCTTTCAGGTTATTACGAATATGAGTGGATACAACTTAAATACGGTAGGATGGACTTTTTTCGAGGCTATCTGGATTTTTACGAATTTATGAATGAAACATGGTGTTATTGAAAAACAAAACCCATAAAAATATCTTAGATAAATGCAAAATTGAAACAGTGACCATTTCATCGACATATTAAGACCTACTCATCGTTTTTACATTGTTTAAGATATACATTTATATAGTGTCGGACAGACCTTATACAATTGAATATCTTTTGCTGAATTTAAATTCATTCAAAAGTTTCATTCAATCATCATTTTCAACGGAATAACGCTTTATGAGTACGCAAGAAATCTATGAAACAGCGACTGAAGATAAAATTTCCACTATAAGAAAAATTATCTATGGCTTCGGCGCTTTCGTAAATAACTTACTAGGTGCGGCAATTGGTACAATGACCATTGTGCTTAATTTGGGGTTAGGTATGAATCCTGCTCTAGTTGGTTTGTTAGGGGCATTACCTCGTTTGGTTGATGCCTTTACTGATCCTCTTATGGGCTATATTTCTGACCACACAAGATCAAAGTGGGGCAGACGTAGACCCTATATATTTTGGGGCGCTATTGTCGCGGGTATTACTTTTGCTTTGTTATGGCAATTACCCCGAGGACAGAGTGAAGAATTTTACTTTTGGTTCTTTTTAATTGGTTCGATAATTTTTTATTTAGCTTACACTATTTTTGCGACACCTTGGGTTGCATTAGGTTATGAATTAACACCTGATTATCATGAGCGTACCAGCATCATGGCGGTTCAAAACTTTATGGGGCAATTTGCTTGGTTATTTGCACCTTGGTTTTTATTGTTTATGCAAAATGAGTCGCTCTTTAGCGATATGATCGAAGGTGCCAGTTGGTTGGCTGTGATCATTGGACTGTTTACTATTATTGTGGGTATTTTACCGGCAATATTTCTTACTGAACGTTTTACTCCCATCGCCAATTCAAAAGCTGATGTTGACTCAGCTGCACCACCAGTAAAGCCAAGAAGTTTAGCGAGTTCTGCTGCTGACTTTTTTAAAGGTTTTTTAATTACGCTTAAGTTTAAGCCGTTTCTTAGTTTATGTGGTGCAACCTTTTTAGTCTTTAATGGTTTTATGATGGTTTCAGCGTTCCAAAGTTACGTGATTATTTATTACGTGTTTGGCGGTGACCAGTCACTAGGAGCTGAGTACGTAGGTTGGGCCGGTACCGTGTCATTTATTTCGACTTCTTGTGCCATTTTTATTGTCACTAAATTATCGAGTTGGCTGGGTAAACGAAATGCATTTTTCATTACCATCGCGATTTCTATCTTCGGTTATGCGCTGAAATGGATTTGTTTTACACCAGATAACCCAATGCTCGTTATCATTCCACCGATGTTCTTTTCTTTTGGTTTAGGTGGTTTATTCACATTGATGGGTTCAATGGTTGCTGATGTCTGTGATCTTGATGAATTAGAAACAGGTGAACGACGTGAAGGTATGTTTGGTTCAATTTACTGGTGGGTTGTTAAATTAGGCTTGGCTGCAGCAATGGCTGCTGGCGGATTCTTACTTCATGCCACGGGTTTTGATGTTGCATTAGGTGGAGCTCAAGCTGCGGACACCTTATTTTACATGCGTTTAGCCGATGTTCTTGTGCCAGTACTTTGTTCAGTACTTGCCATTTGGATGGTCGCTACTTATCCAATAACTGAAAAAATGGCCCACGAGACACGTAAAAAACTTGAAGAAAGACGTGGAAAAATGGCTGCTGAAGTTGCTGCTTCAGATGAAAATACTGAAGGTGCAACACCTGCGTAAAGGGCTTGTAAATTGTATACCCACATAGTTAACCCTGTGGGTATACAATGAGTTTTATTCTTGTGAGATTGTACTGTTTCATTAAAAGTAAATACAGAATAAAAACAAACACTAATATAACTAAGTTATTATTTTAAAAGAAAAAAACTATAAAGCGTAGAGAGGTTGATAACAGAACCTTATCAATTCCCATCGTTCATATTATCTATCCATTTCAACTTTATATTACCCCCATTTGACCGTATTTCTATCCTATTTACTCAATCATTGTGCTAAAAATATTCATGTCTAACATCACTATTAATGGGATGGCCGACCATAAGATCATTTAAAAATAAAGCGTTAGTCCTTAGTTATGTAAGTACAGCAGTACTATTTATTTTTTGGAATCGTTATAAACAAAACCATTTTTCAAGCCGTTTAATCATTGACGTAATCGAATATTTTAAAAGAAGAATAATAAAATAATGAACAAATTAACATTAAATTTTAGTGTGCTAATAGGAACTTTAAGCGTTACTTCGAAAAAAATGCTTTCATTGTTATTACTCAGCACGCTGATAAGTTGTGGAGGAGAGGCAACGCCAGCAGAAACAGAGACGATCAACCTAGACAGTGATAATGATGGTATTTTCGATCAAGTCGACGTTTGCCCAAATACATCAGCAAATACCGATGTAGACGCAAGTGGTTGCGAAATAATTGTTGTTATTGTCGATAAGGATAGTGATAACGACGGTGTTAATGATAACGATGATATATGCCCTGATACACCTGAAAATACGACAGTAGACAGCACTGGCTGTCCAGTTATTGCAGAAGTTGTCGATGTGCTTGTTCAAGCAGAAGATTACATTACCTATTTCGATACCACGACGAGTAATGAAGGCGGAGCAAGTTACCGTAATGATGCCGTAGATATCGAAGTTACAACTGATGCGGGAGGCGGTTACAATATTGGTTATACCCAACCAACAGAATGGCTCGAATACTCAGTAACGTTAAGTGAAGGGACTTATGCAATTAGTACTCGTGTAGCGTCTGAGTCAGGTGGTGGTAATTACACGCTGTCGATAAATGGTAATACAATTGGTAGCGACAACGTTGCTAGTACGGGTGGATGGCAAACGTTTGAAACCCATATAGTAAATTCGTTTTTAACGACAAGCGGTACCTTTACCTTACGATTAGCAATAAACGCAGGTTCATTTAATATTAACTGGCTCCAAATAACGGCGGTTATTGATGATGATTTAGATGGTATTGGTAATGATGTCGACTTATGTCTGGATACACCGCCAAATGCAGAAATTAATGATGTGGGGTGTTCTGATTCAGACAATGATGGCGTATTTAATAACCTGGATAACTGTCCTGATACACCAATAGGCACATTTGTCGATTTTTTTGGTTGTGAAGCCGTAGAACAATTAATTGAAGTCGCCTTTGATAACGATATTCTTGTGGGTGGGAAAGACAGCGCAAAGCCTGATTTTAGCTTATATACCTTTGATAATGATATTGGTTCTGACGGCAGCAATTGCAACGATGGTTGTGCGGTTAATTGGCCTCCGCTTTTAGTGACGGATGGTGTCGCTTCTGGTGTGCCAAATTTATCAATTATTAATCGAAATGATGGCGCAACACAAGCTGCCTATCAGGGTAAACCGCTATACTTTTTTATCGGTGATACCGCAAAAGGAACAACTGAAGGTGCTGCGTTAGCTGGTTGGAACCTCCAGGAATACGGACTTTTTGGTGATATTGTGCCACTTTATACCTCAAGTACGGCACAAGAACATGCTTTAATTTATGAAACTATTGATGCCGTTGTCACCAAATTTGCTGACCGAGGACGAGACCGTCATGCAAAAGAAGATCAATTTCAGCAATACGACCATTACCTTTCTCATTATTGGACCCATAGAACCGCACGCTATAAATTCACCGATTATGTTGCTAAAGGCGGCTCATCTATTTTAATTGAATGGGTAACTGAATGGCAGCTTGAGGCGTTAGAATTTAGAGCATGGTACTCAGGAATGAATACCGTTGCTGAATACCATGGTAATTATGAGCCTAACGTCGTGACTGTCGGTCACGGTAGTTATGACGACGATCTAGTTCAAACCAGTAGTACTGGCGATCAATATAAATATTCAGTAACCATTAATGAATTTCGAGGACTTAATGGCAGTTCAGAAACCCTTAGTCTTGGCCAACATATGGAAATTGAAGTGAGTCAGTTTTTATTGGGGGTTCCTGAGGGGCGGTCAAATTATTACGGTACAACTTATCTTTATCAAGTGGGTAAGGGCGGTATGGTTCCTTGGAAAACAGTGGGAGACTTTAATGATAAATCATCAGAGCGTGAAAATTCACACCCTATTGCTAAACAAGGATGGTTAGGCGGTAATACAACATTGCCTTATCAATATACAAATGAACCTAACGACCACTTCATGCAAATGGCGACTAATTTATCGAGTTTAAATGGGCAAGCGTTCGTTTTAGGAAGACGTATTCATCACACCTCTTTTGTTGATGGTGTACATGATGAAGATCCAGACAATGGTACTTTTTCAGAAATGGTCGGCAAGTCAGGTACACATTTTGTTAATCATAGTTGCGCAAGTTGTCATGAACGAAATGGTAGAGCAGCACCTGCACCTATTGGCGAGGCACTAGATAAATGGGTATTTAAAATTGCTGATGCAGATGGTAACCCTGATGGCGAGCGAGGCGCTGTTCTGCAGCCATTGAATACGGGAAGTGTACAAAGTGAAGGTACGGTTGCTATTGAGTCGTGGACCGAGGTTAATGGATTACGCTCACCTAATTATAAATTTTCAACGGGCACGCCAGAAAAATTCTCAGCACGCATTGCACCTCAACTCGTTGGGCTAGGATTATTAGAAGCAATCCCTGAAGAGACTATTTTAGCGATGGCTGATGTTAATGATGAAGTTGCTCCCTTTGGTATTTCAGGCAAAGCGCAAAGCACTATAGACCCCGAAACCCAAGCTATTCGCCTTGGACGTTTTGGTTGGAAAGCAGCTACATCAAGCATAAAGCATCAAGTAGCCGCAGCATTTAATACCGATATGGGTGTGATGACCTCTGTGCTGCCATCTCCTGATTGTGGTTCAGCTCAGCGAGTAAGAGATGAATGTGGAAATGACCAACCTGAAATAAGCGACGAGCACCTAAACAATTTAGTGAAATATATCGCCTTGTTGGGTGTGCGGGCGCAACGTGGTCTTGATGATCCTCAAGTACAACAAGGGCAAGGTTTGTTCTCGAGTATTGGCTGTGTGGATTGTCATACCCAAACTTTACAAACCAGTATCTATCATCCGTTTAGTGAACTTAGAGATCAAACAATTCATCCTTATACCGACTTATTGCTACATGATATGGGAGAAGGTCTTGCCGACAATTTAGGAGAAGGCAATGCTACAGGGGCTGAATGGCGAACAACACCGCTTTGGGGCATAGGCTTGTCAGCTTGCGTTACCGGCGGTGTAGAAAACCCCGTTGGCGGCCAAGGTAATGAAGTTTGTACGCCCCAGCATAGTTATTTACATGACGGGCGTGCGAGAACGATTGATGAAGCCATTCTTTGGCATGGTGGGGAATCAGAAGTTTCAAAAGTGAAGTATGAAACACTTTCTGATACTGACGAAGCCGCATTAATTGCCTTTTTGAAATCACTATAAACCAGCAGCGTATTAAATCGATTATCGATTGATTTAATACGTTCTTTTAAAAGAAAAGAGAATCATTATGAACCAATATTCAGTTTATCAGCGACATGTTAATTCAATGCTAAAGAATATCAGCTTTAAAAGTCGACTGCTTTTAATGAGTTTGCTGAGTTTGTTAATGACAACACCTACTATGGCAGGCTGGGAAGTTAGCTATATTGATACCTTTTCAGGTGACGGTGTTAATTGGCAAAATTGGACCGCTCAAATAGACGCTAATTTTAATAATGAAGTCCAATGTTATACCGATGACGACAGTTCCATTAATAAGAATTTTGATGTCTCTGATGGCACCCTAAAAATAATCGCGAGAAAGCAGCAAACTAATTGTGCGGGCTTAAATAACCAATCAAGAGATTGGACCTCAGGCCGCATTAACGGCAAAGATAAACGTGAGTTTCTCTATGGCAGAATAGAATCAAGAATTCGTTTTCATAACCTTGAAGGTGGTACCTGGCCGGCGTTTTGGATGTTAGAGAATCGTATCGCTGAAAGCCCACGCAAAAATGATGATGACTTTATTAACTGGCCCAACCCGGGTGCTGGCGAAATTGATGTGTGGGAATGGTTTGCCAATAGCCCTAGTACTTATATAACTAACTTTTTTAATACAGGTGGAGGCTCATGTGGTAATGAAGTGAGGTTCGCTTATCCAAATGGCGCTAATGATGTACTCGATTGGCATGATTACGCCATTGAATGGGATGAAAATAACATATCGTTTTATATGGACGATACCTTAGTCACTTCGCATAATGTCTCGAATTGCCCACAATATAAAGAACCGATGTTTGTTTTACTCAACGTTGCGATGGGTGGAAATTTAGGTGGCGCAATAGACCCAAGTCTAAGCAAAGTAACCATGGAAGTGGACTATTTAGCGCATTGCACCTCAACCAATCAAAATAATGCGACTCGTTGTAATGAAAGTACACCCGCTGTGTATGCCGATGATGATAATGACGGGATAGAAAATAATTTTGATAATTGTTCGGATACGCCATCTGGAGAAACGGTTAATGAAAATGGCTGTGTGGAAGATATTGTGAATATTTCTCCTGAAGTTTCTTTGTCAATGACACAAAATAATGTAGTTGTTTCATCGATTGATATTACAGGTGGTTTAGTTGAAATATCAGCCAATGCCACCGATGAAAATACCGACGATACCCTTTCTTATATTTGGCTTATATCCGGAAATATTCCATCACCTACTATTGACAGTGGCATGGTTAGTTTCGATCCATCTTCTATGACACAAGGAGGTACGTATCAAATCAACTTGACCGTTAATGATAGCGGTGATCCAATACTTTCAGTAAGCGACAGCATTGAGTTCACTGTTAATGTAAGTCAGATTGTTGCTAACGATGATCTAAGTACGAATAGCAGTGGAGGGGCATTTAGTTATATGATCCTGATATTGTTTATCTTATTAAGAACTCACCACGGGCATTCCAGGTTACGCTAAGGTTCTAAACTTATTATAGCGGACGTATTATTCATTTTTATAGTTTCCCTTCGATACATCATAGACATATTTTTGGATGTCTTGGGGGGAGGCATATTATATTTTTTATAAATTGCTTATTTGCCAATGAAAATATATTTGAGCCAGCGACATTGAAAGGGTCTAAATATTCGGTGGAAAGTAAGATGAAAGTTCAAAAAGCAATGGTTTATTTATATGTTTTGAAAATAGGGCGAAATTGTTACTGAGAGAGTAATACGTTATTTATCCATCGTTTAGCACTTGATGTATCACTAAAGAATTTATTTTTCAATCCAGCCTTATTATACACGGCTTCAAATTGCATTTGAGTCGTTAACGCATATGCACTATGTATCATATTAATGGCAATAGCTTTCGCATTTCCTTGTCTTACTTTATATAAATGATATTTTAAACCTTCATGTGTTGTTAACGTTTCTCCTCTTAGTAGCACAACAATTCCGTAATTTTTATTTTTGAAGTTGTCCTGGACTGTTTGATGTAAATTTGTGTGGAGTATTTCGAAGAATTCTAAATTCCATGGACCTAATGCATCGATAATGATTATATTATTATCAACGGTAATTTTGCATCGACCATGAACTGGAAATTTTGGACTCAATTTAAATATACCTATCTGTGTAACGTTAACCATTAAAATATTAATAACTAATTGATTATATAAATTTTAGTCTAATAAATGAAAGTAGGTTATTAATTATTATTTTATTAGTTTGATTAAAAAAATCATTAGTTCTATTTTTCTTTTATAGATTAATCAGGCACTCCTAGTAAAATATATAGTTAAGCGTCTTTAAACCTACTTCCACTGCACACCATAATCAAAGAGCTTTTACATTATTATCATTAAACAGCGGCTATTTGGTAAAGCAGCCTACAAGAAGGAAATAGGTATAACTAGGGGTAACCAAGTCGTAAATAAAGGTAAAGTATCACCTGTAGCATGTAAACATCAGATTAAAGAACAAGATATAAACAGAACAATGGCATACAGTAATGGCGCATTCGTTTTTTATGTGTAGCACAGTAAGTTGGGTAAAAGACACTAGGTGATCGATTAAAGTACTAAAATATGAAACATAAAAAAGTATCATTAACGACTAATAATTTAAAAACAGCATTTTAACAGGTAAGCAACAAGGTTTAACGTCTATTTTAACCGTAAGGTCTACGCAATTGAACTATTTTAATTGAGTGTGTAAATAAGTAAAAGCTAGGTAAAGAATCTGTTTTATGATGGCTGGTGATGTCGAACGTCAATTAACTATTGCTAATGTAACAATTTGCTAAAGGTTTTGTCCATTATGTAGCACCTTTAGCTTTTTGTTTAGGCAATAAAATACAAGGTTATTCTGCCGATTAATAATACAATAAATATAAATCCTATATTTAACACAAGTTCATTCTCAAGTAAATTTTTTGATATTTTCATAACACCTCTCCGCTTATTTAAATAAGTCTACTAAAATGAGATTAAAAAGGCCTACAATAAACAATGTAAACCCTTTTTATTATACTTACAACTCCGATGAAACTTAGTTGATGTAAACTTCACTAATGTAAACTTAGCTAAATCAAACTTAGCTAAGTTTGGTTTAGTACTATTTACTCATAACGACCAAAAGTAATATTATCAAAATAACTTACGGTATCTGAGGCTCTTCCATCAGTATTAAAGTCAGGGAAAACTACAACAGAATCAATATTAATAGTTTCAGGTGTACCAATACGACTCGAAAAGTCAAAAGTAAGCTCTTCCCATTCATTAATTTTAGTATTCGCTACTTTTATTTCTGGTTGTGCTGCAGCGCCAACAGAGAATTTTAGGGCAACGTCACTAATAACAGACTTATAAACCATGATTTTAACAATACTATTTGTTGCATCCATAGTAAATGGCGTCGTATTAGCGGCAGTTGTTTCAGTACCTGCCCATGGTTGACCTGCCATTCTGGCGGTAAACATAGCAACAGTTGCTGATTCATTTGCTGAAGACGAACCTGGGTTAGCAACAAATTCTAGTGCTGGATTATCTTCATTTTCAAAGACAGCCCAAACAAAATCACTACCTAAACCAGCCGCTTCAAAATCATAGGGTGTGCCTACAGCAATAAAGTTACCTTCAACAACTTCTTCAGCAGCAGGGGTAGTAAAATCATCAAAATAGAACGTCCAGTCTGCTGAATTATTTTCAGCATCGCCCATCACACCATTATCAAAAATGAGTGTTAGTCTGGTTTCACTGTCACTTGTGGCGCCAGAAAAATCAAAATCTAATAACTCCCATCCTGTACCCGTATGATTTGCAGTTCTCTCTGCATTCATATCATCGAATTTAACTAATACTGGTACGGCGCGTGAAGCCCAAACTTTCATCGTAACGATGGTATTAGCAGGAATTGCTGCGGGTGTATCTAATGTCAATGTTGAACCACCCCAAGTCTGACCTGCAGATTTTGTCATTTGCCCAACTTGCCCGCTGGTATTAATGCCTGTCGCATCTGGATTAGCAATAACGACAGCTGCACCGCCATCAAAATCACCAAATGTATAAGTTTCAGGCGCAGCTTCAAAGTCAGTAATACTATCAGGAGTATCTATAACTTCCTCGTCTTCTGCAGCAGGTGTAGTGAAATCATCGAAATAGAATGTCCAATTAGCAGCATCACCTGCAGCATCGCCCATCACACCATTATCAAAAATGAGTGTCAGTCTACTTTCACTTGTGCTCATATCGCCAGTAAAGTCAAAGCTTAACTCTTCCCAACCTGAGCCCGAATGGTTAACCGTTCTCTCGGCATTCATATCGTCAAACTTAACTAACACCGGAACTGCTCGTGAAGCCCAAACTTTCATAGTAACCATGCTGTCAGCAGGAATTACAACGGGTGTTGCTAATGTTAATGTTGAACCGCCCCAAGTTTGACCAGCAGATTTTGTCATTTGTCCAACTTGAAGGCTGGTATTGATACCTGTTGCATCTGGATTAGCAATAACGACTGCTGCACCACCATCAAAATCACCAAATGTATAGGTTTCAGATGCATTTTCAAATGAGATGACATCAACCGTAATTTCTTCTACAGCGTCAGCAACAGTTATGGTAAATGTTTGCATAGTATCTTCAGTACCATCATTTACTGTCAAGGTTATCTCAGTAGCGGCAACATCACCTGACGCTGGCGTACCTGATAATATACCTGTGGTATCATCAAACATTAACCAAGAGAGCGCTCCAGGAATAGTGGCTGTCATCGTTAACGTGTCATCAGCGTCAGCATCGGTCGCCGTTAGGGTGTAAGTGTATACTTCACCAACAGTTGCAGCAATAACAGCTGTACTTGTAATGACAGCGGCATTATTGACTGGTGCAGGAACCGTTACCGAAATGGTAAATGATTGTGTAATATCGTCCGTGCCATCACTGACGGTTAAGGTAATTGCTGTATCACCTTCATCACTATCTTCGGGTGTACCCGATAAAATGCCTGTTGAGGTATCGAAAGACAACCATGTAGGTAAGTTGGCGGCTGTCATTGTTAAGGTATCACCATCAGCGTCGGCAGCAACTAACGAATAGCTATAAGCCGTACCTGATTCAACGGTTGTAACTGCTGTGCTAGTAATCGTTGGTGCGGAATTTACTATATCCTCTATAACTTCAATAACTTTATCGTTTGAACTTCCTCCACATGCAGACAACGCGATGCCTAAGCTTAGTACGATGATGCTTTTGTTGAATTTTTTGATATATTTTAGATTGTTCATTTGTATCCCCTGTAAACTGGTCAATTGTTATTATTCATTTATTCGAAACGCTTCAAATCATCCTGTAATAAAAATCCACATATAAGTCGCTATACTTTGGTTTTATAAACAGTTCTAGACTTCTTAAGTGAAGAAACTTACCGGTTTAATTAAACGCACCAGTGTGTTCTTCCTATTTCATTTTTATAGTGTGTTTCTAGTTAGATTTAACTGAAACTAACCGTAGTAAGGCTAAAAATAAAATACATTAATAAGTGATACACACAATCAGGAAGCGGTGAGTTGTCCTATATTTAAAGTTCAAGTGGATTTTTATTCAATAATATCTTTTTTTGTGAATACTTTGGTTTAAAAGTGATGTTTTATTCATTTTTATTTGGTTTATTCTAAATTGCGTGCATATTTACTGACGAGGGTTAAAAATAAATAACGGCGATCTTTTAATTTTACTTTGCTTTTTTTTTAAAAAATATAATGAATGGATTTACAAAATGTTTTTTTAATTGTTTTTAATCAATTAGTTAAATTTGAGGTGTGTTTGATTTTTAGTTGTAACAGTTGCACTGTAAATAAATTAAGAGAGACTCGTCATTTTTAGGTTTTACACCAATAATTGAATCATTGTATGTAGACGTTTTGGTGGTTTACCATGATACCGGTTTTTGTATGTAGGGTGGTTTTCCTTTGAAGATAAAGTAACCTATTTAACTAAAGGCCTTGTTAAAAAAAGCAATAAAATCCACCAAAAAAAGCCTGTACAACTTGTTTTGTCCATTTCAACTTTTCAATATCCCGCCTGACCGTATTTGAATGCTAATTAGTAAATCATTGTGCTAAAACATTATCAGTTAATAACATTATTTTATTACGATTATATTTATATTCGCGTGAATCTTTTATTTAAAAAGTAACGTATATACATCAAAACAATGATTATAAATATTTGATTTGGACATCTCTAGGGGAGAAAACATGAAAACTAAAAGCAGTGTTAAATTCAAAACACAAGGCTTGGCCGCAATAATAGGACTAACCGTTGCGTTAGGCCTCGCTGGTTGTGGTGGCGATCCAGCAACCGAAACTGATATAGACATTATTGATCCACAGCAACCTGTTTCCGATTGGGCAATGGTCTGGAACGACGAATTCGATGGAAGTGCAATAAACGACCAGAACTGGACACATGAAGTTAACTGTGACGGTGGTGGTAATCAAGAGAAACAATGTTACACCGAGAGTGCTGATAACTCTTACGTGCAAGACGGTATGTTAAGCATTGTTGCTTTACCTGCAGAAGATGGTGCTGCTTTACCTTATACGTCAGCACGTATGATTACCCGTTATAAAGCTGATTTTAAATACGGTCGTATGGAAATGCGAGCGAAAGCGCCTTCAGGGCAAGGCAGTTGGCCAGCATTTTGGATGATGCCAACGGATGAAGAATATGGTGAATGGCCCCGTTCGGGTGAAATCGATATATTCGAATCAGTTAACTTAGGTGCTGCTAGAGACGACGGAACAGCAGAAACACATATTTACGGAACACTTCATTACGGTAAAAGCTGGCCAGACAATTCTCAATCTGGAAAAGCATACATGCAAGAAAGTGGTGCCAACCCAGCTGATGATTTTCACACTTATGCAATAGAATGGCAAGAAGGTGAAATTCGTTGGTACATGGATGACCACTTATATGCAACACAGCGTCAATCAAAAGTTCGTTACAACTCTAAAGACCAAGCGGTAGGCTTGTCTCACAGAGGCTGGTTTACAGAATATTTTGACCAACTTACTGGCGATCTTACTTCTTATTGGAGTACAGCTCCTTACGACAAAGAATTTTATTTAGTGCTTAACTTCGCCGTTGGTGGTTCTTGGCCTGAAAATGTTAATGAGCTAGGTGTTGATGCGACGGCTTTTGGTGCAGACAATAAATTTGAAATTGATTATGTACGTGTTTATCAATGTCAGCAAGATGTAGCTACAGGTAAGGGTTGTGAAACCGTAAGACCAGGCTACGATAGTTTTGACGATGCGCTTGTTGAAGGTAAAGCACCTGTTCCTTTACCACCTAGTGATGGTGTTGCGAAAAATCTTCCTATATTCGATGGTACGTTAGATGCTAACTGGACCGCTTGGGATTGTTGTGGTGGCACTACACCAATAATTATTACCGATGCAGATAAAGGTGATGTAGTTCAATATAATATCAATGATAATAACGGTACAGTGTTAGGTTTTTCAACACGCGGTGGTCATTTTCCTGATGATTTTACTGGTGAGTCAGCGCCATTTGATGCCTCTCCTCTCTTAGACCTTAACGGTACATTATCTTTTGATATGAAAATTGTTGCTGTTCCTCCTGCGGCTAGCGCATGGATACTTAAAGTAGAAGCAGGCGACGGTGGCCCTAACACAGGTGATGTAAATTTATCTACTAGTATTGAAGGTGTTGAACCTGTCGCGGGTGAATGGCAAACTTATACGTTCAAACTATCGGATTTAGAAGCGGCAGGCCTAGATCTAAGTGCGATTGATGTTGTGATGGTTTTTCCAGCATGGACTACAGGTGAAGGTGCAGAATATTTAATCACAAATATGGCGATTGAAGGCGATGTAGGTGGTTCTCCTGAATTAGTCGTATTTACTGATAATGAAAATCCAAGTTGGCCTATGTGGGATTGTTGTGGTGGTTCTACTCCAACAGTTGAGTTAGACGATGATGCACACGGTAATGTCGCTGAATTTTCAGTGGGTGGAGAACCAACAGTAATGGGCTTTATTTCTAGAGCACCTAATACTGATACCCCTGCTCCATTTGATGCATCACCTATTTTATCAAATGGCGTTATTCAATTTGATGTGAAAGTAACAGCAATGCCTGGCGACGCTGCCTGGATGTTTAAAGTTGAAGCAAACAACAATACGAGCGCGGCAGAACTTCCTTTAACCGATAGTATTGAAGGTGTTGCGCCTGTTTTAGACCAATGGCAAACATACACATTTAACTTATCTGATTTAGCGGATGCTGGTTTAGATGTCAGTGCTATTGACGTCTTAATGATTTTCCCTGCATGGGGAGCTGGCGATGGTGCAATTTATCGTGTAGACAACGTTAAAGTTTATGATCCAAATGCGTCGAGTGGTTTTTCTGGCCACGTATTGTTTGATGATAAAGCAAAAGACCAATGGAGTATCTGGGATTGTTGTGGTGGCTCTACACCAACGATAGAAAATGATGATACTGAACATGGTTTAACCGCCGAATTTGTTATTGGTGCAGAACCTACAGTAATGGGATTATTAGCCGATGATGATGTGTATTTAGATGCCTCTAATTTGTTAGCAAATGGTGTTGTTCAATTTGAAATGAAAATCATTAGTGCACCTAATGATGCAAGTGCACCTTGGTTATTTAAGATTGAAGCAGGCGATGCGACTTCTGCTGTTGAATTGAATCTATCTGATAGTCAAGAAAGCGCAGAACCGGTAACAGGACAATGGCAGACTTACACTTATTCAATACAGGCATTGGTTGATGCCGGTTTAGATATTAGTGCTATCGATGTCTTAATGGTTTTCCCTGCTTGGGGAGCCGGTGAAGGTGCCGTTTATCGTCTTGATAATGTCATGATTTATGATCCTAGCAGTGTGCCTGAGCCTCTAGGCTTAAATATTTATGACAACGCCCAACATGAAATGTGGAGTATTTGGGATTGTTGTGGTGGTTCAACACCAACTGAAGAAGAAGACGACGCTAGTCATAATATGGTTGCAGAGTTTGTTATTGGTTCAGAGCCTACGGTAATGGGATTCTTGGCAAATGATGATGTTTATTATGACGCTAGTTCATTGTTTCAAACTGGCGTGGTGACGTTCGAGATGAAAATAGTTACTGCCCCTAATGATAGCAGTGCCCAATGGATGTTTAAGATAGAGTCGGGTGACGCCACTTCTGCGGCCGAATTAACATTATCGAGCAGTCAAGAAGGGGTGGAACCAGTGGTTGGTCAATGGCAAACCTATACCTTTTCATTGCTCGATTTGTCTGATGCGGGCTTAGATGTTAGCGCAATCGATGTATTAATGGTTTTCCCTGCTTGGGGAACGGGTGAGGGTGCGGTTTATCGTGTTGATAATGTAGCGATAACTGTTCCGTAAACACGTTATTAAGAAAAGTCGTGTGGCTTGAAAAAGCCACCGCCATTAAAACTAATTTTAAGAAAGTAGGATAACCATGAAACATTCAATTTTTAATAAAAAACGCTTAGCCGTTTGTATCTCCGCCATCTTAGCGACGGGATTGAGTAGTCAGCTTTACGCAGAAGAAACCGAAGAAGCAAAAAGCACTGAAAAAGAAGCAGCAATAGAAGTTATAGAAGTTAAAGGTATTCGCGGAAGTTTAGTTCGCTCAATGGCTATTAAACGTGATATGTCTGGAGTTGTTGATGCAATTTCTTCAGAAGAAATGGGCAAGTTTCCAGACACCAATTTAGCTGAATCACTACAACGTATTACCGGTGTTTCTGTTAGCCGATCAAACGGTGAAGGGAGTCAAATTACGGTACGTGGTTTTGGACCAAACTTTAACTTAGTAACTTTAAATGGTCGTCAAATGGCGGGTACAGGTTTTACTCGTTCATTTAACTTTGAAAATCTGTCATCTGAGGGGGTAAGTTCTTTAGAAATTATGAAAACAGCTCGTGCAGAAGCTCCAACAGGTGGACTGGGTGCAACGGTAAATATTGTTACTGCAAAGCCATTACAAAATCCAGGTCAAAAATTCTCATTTATGGCAAAAGGGATCCACGACACATCAGTTGAAGAAGGTGATGATGTCACACCAGAAATTGCAGGTATTTACAGTAATACTTTTGATGATGATCGATTTGGGATATCGGCAAATTTTTCTTATCATCGCAGAGATTTTCAGCGACAAGCCGCGAATGTACGTTCTTGGTTAGTTAACCCAAGCCTAACAGTCGACCCTGAAAATATCATTGACAACCGCCCTATGGATGCGGAAGGCAATGCTGCAAAACAGTTTTTTGACCCTACATTGGGAGAAAATGGTGAATACGTATCAGCCACCTTTTTCCCACAAGAAGTCAGTTTTAGCAGGGACGATGTACAACGTGAACGTTCTAATGCGCAGGTGACGTTGCAATTTGCTCCTAATGAAGATTTAATTTTTACGCTTGACCATACCGTATCTAATGCTGTTACAGGTAACAATTCCCTTTCTTGGGGTATTTGGAATGGCTCGTTTGGTGGTAATGCTAATGCATACGAACTCGATGAGAATGGTACGGCCATTTATTACAACTCAGCAGGCGATGATGCTTCATTTACCTCATTCCGTGAGACGAGTGAAGTTGATGCAAAAGCAACTGGACTTAACATTGAATGGTATGCCACTGATGATTTAAGTTTTACTTTTGATGCTCATACGTCAAAAACTACAACGGATAATGGTAAAGACACCGGACTTAATGCTAATGCAAGAATTATTCTAGGATCCGCTGATCTTCTCAGTAAAGAATATTCTTTTCGAGAAGGTGATGTACCCGGTTTTAATGTTAACTGGAACAATGGCTCTCAAGAAATTAATCCAAACCAAATTGGCTCTAACTTCAGTATTTTTAGTAGAACACCTGGAGAATCGGAAGTATCACAGGTCAAATTAGATGGACAATTAATAACAGACACTAATTATGGCCTAGAGGCGGTTAAATTTGGTGCAGCTTACACCAAACAGTCATTAACCGGTTGGGGAGGTTCTAACAATGCAAATGCACCTGGGTTTAATAATGGTACCTTTGCAGAAATATTCCCTGATAGTATGTTTGAAAGAGTCGATCTTAGTGACTTTCTAGACGAGTTTTCTTTCGGTTCTAATGGTGTTGCACCAGGTTATGCTTATACCTTTAACCTTGATGAAGCCTTTGCTAGGCAAAGTGCTTATCTGACTGAAGATGTGGTTGGAAGTGACGTATACCAAATCGGCAGCTTTGATGGTTTCCCCACCAACAACGTTGAAGAAGAAACAATCAGTTTATATGTTTCAACAGCGTGGAATTTTGCCGTTAGTGATTATGACGTGCAAGTTAACCTTGGCGTTCGTTATGAAGAAACTGACATTGTGAGCCCCGCGAAAAGTCGAGTTGCTGAACAAGTATATTGGGCGGGTGGTTCTGAGTGGATAACTCAATTTGCCGGTGGTGGTGAACTTGTTGAAGTTGATTTTGAAGGTCAATATGATCTACTGCTTCCTATGCTTGATATAAAAGTTGATCTTAGTGATGATTTAGTAACCAGATTATCTTGGGGACAAACCATTACCCGACCTACCTTGGGCAATATGCTTGGTAACCTCAGCTTAACATCGTCACCAAAACTTAATTCAAGAAGCGGTAGCCGCGGTAATCCAAACTTAAAACCATTTAAATCGACTAACATAGATCTTACGATGGAATATTACTATGACGAAGCAAGTTACGCCGCCATAGGCCTATTTTGGAAAGACGTCGATAACTGGATAGACAATGCTGAAGTTAAAACAACCTTTGATGGATTGCATGATGTTTACTTAGGTCAGCGTTGGAATGATGCTATATCAGCGTTAGCTGGACGTGGAGAACAAGCTACCGATTCAGCAATATACAATGAAATTGTTGCGAATGGTGTAGGTATTGGTGAGAACAATCGAATATTACCTGATCCCGCAACGGACCCATTAATTGAATGGACCATTAGTTCACCAGAAAATGTAGGAGCACGTAAGGTCAACGGTATCGAGCTTTCTATCCAACATTTGTTTGGTGCATCGGGCTTTGGCGCGGGTTTTAATGCTACTTTTGTTGACGGTGATGTTGAATACGATAACTACCAGTTGGCATCTCAAGCCGTACTCTCTGGTTTGAGTGATTCTGCTAACTTACAAGGGTTTTACGAGAAAGATGGTTTATCGGTTAAAATAACGGGCGCATGGCGTGATCAGTATTTACTTGGTCAAGGTTTACCTGATGCTCAGGGTGCTCCACCACAATATGCAGAAGAGTACCTTCAATGGGATTTAAGTGTTAACTACGAAATAAATGACAGTATGACCGTATTTTTTGAAGGTGTTAACTTAACCAATGAAACTGAACGTACCTTTAGTCGTTTTGAAAGCCAATTCTTGAGTGCTGCTCAGTACGGCCCAAGATATACCCTTGGTTTTAGATACGCTATGGGTGATTAATAGGCAAGTAAGTTAAGGGGATTCATTTAAACTAAGACACTTTCTAAACCTTTATTAATAAAGGCTATCATTGTATGAAGCGTAATTTTTATCCGCTCTTTAATACAGTTTTAGATATCCTGAAGGAGTGTCTTAGCGCTTTGAAGTAACCACTACTGCAGAGAACGTAATTTATAGGCCTATATTGTTTTTACGATATAGGCCTATTTTTTTAAGAGATAAGAGAATTTATTGCTTAATAAATTAAGATATAAGCGTATTTATTTAAAAAATAATAAAAAGAGAGATTTTATGTTAACAGTTCGCGAAAAAATAGCGTATGGCTTAGGTGATACTGCCAGTAATATTATTTTCCAAACGGTAATGATGTTTCTTCTGATTTTCTATACTGATGTTGTTGGCATTTCGCCTGCAGTTGTAGGCACAATGTTTTTAGTGGTTCGTTTATTTGACGCAATAACCGATCCACTTATGGGCGCACTTGCCGATCGTACTAAAACACGTTTTGGTCAATTCAGGCCTTATTTACTCTGGCTTGCTGTGCCTTTCGGAATTATCTCAATCATGGCATTCACTACGCCAGATTTTACGGGTAATGGTAAAGTGATTTATGCCTTTGCTACCTATACCTTACTGATGATGGCCTATACCGCGATCAATATTCCTTATTCTGCATTAGGTGGTGTATTAACGGCTCAACCTTCTGAGCGAGTATCAGTGCAGACTTATCGTTTTGTTTTAGGCATGTTAGGCGGATTAATTGTCGCTGCTGGTACTTTGCCTTTAGTTGAGTACTTTGGCAGTGGAGATAAAGCCAAAGGGTATCAGTTAACCATGGTCGCGATGAGCCTGCTAGGTGTTGTGATGTTTCTCTTATGTTTTAGCGGTACAAAAGAGCGTGTATCGGTACCTGAAGGACAGAAAACATCGTTTTTTGAAGATATAAAGTCACTTTGGCAAAATGATCAGTGGAGAATTCTGTGCCTTGCAGGTTTGTTTTTACTGACAGGGCAAGTATTAAGAGCAACATTAGCCATATACTACGTTAAATATGTACTTGACCTTGAAGATCAAATTACCTTATTTATGACACTTGGTATGATCGGTAGTATTTTAGGTTGTGCATGTGCGCAATCTCTCGCTAAAAAAGTTTGTAAAATTAAGGCATACATCAGCTTACAACTTATTGCAGCCTTTATCTGTGTTATCAGCTACTTTGTGCCTAAAGACCAAGTCGCTACAGCTTTTGTTTTGTTTTTCTTATGGAGCTTCTTTTTACAAATGGCCACACCATTATTATGGGCTAAAATGGCAGACACGATTGATTATGGCCATTGGAAAACGGGCGTTCGAATTACGGGGATGGTTTATTCTGCAGTGGTATTTTTTATTAAATTAGGTGTTGCCTTTGGTGGTGCTTTTGCGGGTTGGTTACTTGCTTATTATGGCTATCAAGCAGACGTTGAACAAACAGAAACAGCTAAAGAAGGTATCTTGATATCATTTACTGTCTATCCCGCTTTAGGCTCAATACTGGTTGCTTGGGTTATGCGTAAATATGTGCTAAACAAAGAAAAAGTAGACCAAATACATACAGAGTTAAACAATACAGTCGTACGGTAACTACAATAAGTAGTTAGGCGATTTTTTATGCGTTAAATACTTGACGCATATAACATTATCTAATGAGATGAATAATGAATAGATTTACATTATTGAATAGCATTAAAACAATGGCATTTTCAATGCTATTGATTAATATTTTTTTTATATCAGGTTGTGGTGGAAGTTCAGATCCTGAAATGAATATCATTCCAATAGCTGAACCTGTTGTAGAGAATACAAATTTAAATCAGTTTTCGTTTTTAAAAGCGCATAATCCTACCCTTAGTAGTGATGTTTATTTAGATATTACGAATAATTCTGTCACCGGTAGAATTACCGTCAATATCGATGTCGATAATCTTATTGCTACATATAACCATAACGGTGCTGAGGTTAGCGTTAGTGAGGTGATCCAAAGTAATAGTTCATCGGTTAATGATTTTACAGATATTGTTACTTATACCGTTAAAACGTCAGATGGCTCTGAGGACCATTATAAAGTAGATCTAACTAAATTTACGGGCCTACCCATTGTTTATCTTACTCCAGATAACAATGCAGTAATTGACTCCAAAGATGACTATTTTAAAGGTGATGTCTCATTAGATGGAGGAAGGTTCACTAATAGCTTGCAACAGACTTCTATGAAGATTAGAGGTCGTGGTAACTCAACGTGGTATACGCATCCTAAAAAACCGTTTCAAATGAAATTTGATGATAAAACAGAATTTTTAGGTATGCCTGCGGATAAAAAGTGGCTGTTTCTTGCTGAGTATTCTGACAAAACTATGCTCAGGAATAAAATCGCATTTGAGATGGGGTATATAAGTAATCTTGACTGGACGCCGCAAAGTGCTTTCGCTGAAGTTTATATCAGTGGTGAATATAACGGTACTTACAATATAACGCAAAAGGTAGAGGAGTCAGATAACCGCGCAGTTTTAGGTGATACCGGGTATTTACTCGAAATAGATCAACTTGAGAGGGTGGACGACGACGATATATATTTTTACACTGATAAATTTCTAATTAATGTTAAAGAACCCTCTATAGATCTAGCCAGCAGTGAATACGTTTATATAAAAGACCTGATTAATGAATTTGAAACTGCTCTATATAGTAGCCAGTTTAAAGATCTAACATTAGGTTATGCGAAATACATTGATGTTGATAGTTTTATTGATTGGTACTTAATCAGTGAAATAACCAAAAATGTCGACTCACAATCTTTCTCAAGTATTTATTTGAATGTTATGCCTGGTGAAAAAATAAAAATGGGACCTCTGTGGGATTTTGATTTATCTTTTGGCAATGTAGACTATGCCGATAGTCAATATGCTGCAGGCTTTTGGATCCTTTATCACCCTTGGTTCTCAAGACTCTTTGAAGATGCTAATTTTGTGAATAAAGTGAACGAACGATTTAAATACTTTAGAAGTAATCAACAATATATTTTAGATAAAATTGATCAACAGGCTGAAGCGCTGAAGTGGGCGCAGCAAGAGAATGACGATAAGTGGCAAACCATAGGATATTACGTGTGGCCAAACTCAGTTGTACTTCCTTCTTATGAAGAAGAAGTTACGCACTTAAAGACCTGGTATACAAAACGAATGAACTGGTTAGAAAGTGCTTTAGAAAGTTTAAAGTAATATGTTTTGTTAAGTTTTAAACCGGATATCTAGCTCGTCATTTTTGTGATTGATTTACAATGAAATTAAGATCTAGGTTTGCTTGTCGTTTTTAACTTACATGAATAGACGTGATTGCGGCGTGTTAATACACGCCGTATATATTCTAGATAAATAGCTATTTCATAATGTGTATTGTCACTTCATGACTTTCTTAGGGGTTCGGTCTACATTAAAGAGTCCCCAATGTTTTTCAGCGCCTTCTAAATTTGTGGGGTCTCCCTTCCAAGGTTCATCAAAGGCTTCAAAAAAGAAAAAGGTCGTGTTACTTTTTTCGGACCATTGCATAATTTCATCATAATAACGTTTCTGATTCGCTTCATTGGCTTGTTCAGCAAATTCTTTACCTGTAGTCGCCCATCCACCTTCCAAAATTACGATTGGCTTATTTGGTAGAGCCTTATGTACATTTTCAATATTTTCAATCGTATAAGCGAGTGCTTCATCAATGGTCTTGTTTTCCCAGGCAGGGTATGTGTGCACACCAATAAAGTCTACTTCAGTTGCGAGCGCTGCACCATCTTTGATCCACCATTCGTAATTGTCAGCAACAGTGACTGGTTGACTAATACTTTGTTTAACTTCGCGAACATAATTAATAACGTTGTTTATCGATACCATGTGGTCATTCCAATCAACCAAAGCTTCGTTGCCCACATTAACAGCAATAACTATATTAGGATATTTTTCTGCTAGCCGTATACCACGCTGAACCTCCAACATGTTTTTGATTTTATTATCAAAAAGTTTTTGTACGGGAATCGGAAGATCTAACCAAGCACATCCTTTATGATTGCTTATTTCAGCGTCTAACCAAATACCCTGTAATACCTTTATTGGTAAATTATGTTGCTTAATTAACTTTAATGTCGTTGCAGAGTTTTCACCAGCGTCATATAAGCGGATCAGGTCTAAGTTATGGCTGAGTAAAATTTTCAAGTCTTCTAATATTTCTGCGTCACTTGGATTTATAGCGCCATTACCGCGATCAGGGTGTTGTCCTGCGCGAAAACCAGAGTAGGCAACCGCCATTGTTTCACCGTGTAGTAGACTCTCAGTAGATTGTGTAAACGTTTCCTTTGCTTGAACTGGCGATAATAGAAGTAATGTAATTAGCGGTATTGTAAGGCGAGAAAAGAATGTAAATAACGTTCGAATATTGCATATTATTGGTATTGATTTTTGAATAGTAGATATGTTGGATGTGGTCATATAAAACTCTATTGATTAAGAAATAAATGTTTAAACTTTGTTGTTTGTAAAGATAGTTATCTATAGAAAATAAATGACATGAGCTGAAAATAAATACAACAAATAAAAGTTAAGGTGGGCTTGTGAAGAGGTGAAGCGTATTTTAAGTCAATACGCTGTTTACACCTAAATCGGAAGTAAGCGTTCTCTATAGCTTTAAAACCATATGCATAAGTTTCTTTATCAAGTCATATTTACTGACGTGGCTTGAGTATAAGTGTCGTTTTTATCGCAAGGCTAGTCCATCTTGCCTCGTTTTGATTGCGATACATTCCAGTTCCCTTATTGTTGCTTTTAATATTGCTAATAAATAATTGTAAGCAAATGAGCTGCTGTAATTCGTTTGGAGCTTCTATCGCATGAAGAATAAATATAGTAACAATAGGTCACTGTTGATCTTAGTATTAATATTGATACCAGCATTAATTATCGGTCGACAGTTAATTAACGACGAAGAAATTAATCAGCCGCATGGTACTAAATTATCTATTGCTGATAATAACGCTACTAATAAAATTGGCTATTTCCAACATAATACCAATGTAGTTTGGGCAGTTAATGTCGGTGGTACAAAGTATGTAGGTGTTGATGGCATAACTTATGAAGCTGATTCATCGTTACCCTCTTTAATTGGGGGCGACATTGGCAATATTGAAACAATAAAAGGCTCTCAAGACAGTTTTATCTACCAATCTTTTCGCAGCGGTGACTTATCTATTAAGCAGCCGATGGAAAATGGTTTGTACGATATCATTTTTAAATTTGCAGAGCCTGAAGATAATGACATGGGAGCAAGAGTCTTCAATGTTTTCGCCGAACAAAATCTGGTTATTAGTGATTTAAATGTACGACTTGCTCGAGATGGGAAGCATATATCTGCTTTAGCTCGAGCTGTTTATGATGTCGAAATTGTGGATGGACAGTTAGATATAGACTTTAAAACCATCGCAGGCCAGCCAATCCTAAATGCATTGATTGTGCGTAAAAAGAATGTAATGTCCGACCAATGGAAATTGGTATGGAATGATGAGTTTGATTATGAAGGCCAACCAGATCCAAATAAATGGACTTATGATATTTGGCCTGCTCGCAAGGTAAACAGTGAAGATCAAACCTACACAGACAGTCTTAAGAACGTTCATGTAACAAACGGTAATCTCGTGATTACTGCTCATAAAGAAACACTGAATGATGCCGAATATACTTCTGGCCGAATTCATTCTCAAGGAAAAGGCGACTTCCTTTATGGGCGTGTGGACGTTAGAGCTAAGTTACCTGCAGGCCAAGGAACTTGGTCAGCTATCTGGATGTTACCCAGTACCCCATTTAAATATTCAACAACGTGTAAAGAAAATGAAGATTGGCAAGGCAGTGCTACGTGTGACGCTTGGCCAAATTCAGGTGAAATAGACATTATGGAGCACGTCGGTTACGACATGCAAACCATTCATGGCACCGTTCATAACAAAGCTTATTATTGGCAGAACTGGGAACAACGAAAAGGTAGTATCGAAGGTCAAAATGTTGAAGACGCTTTTCACGTTTATTCGGTCGAGTGGACGCCTGAAAATATCACCGTTTTCTTTGATAACACTCCTTATTTCTTTTATACCAATGAGTCTACTGGTTGGCGTGCTTGGCCTTATGACCATCCTTACCACATTATTTTAAATCTCGCTATTGGTGGTATGTGGGGAAGATCTGGCGGGCCAATCGACAACAGTATTTTTCCCGTATCAATGGAAGTTGACTACGTAAGAATATTTAAACCATTAACACAGTAAATTTTTAATATGGATGAGTGTAGCCATTCAGCCACGTAAATTTATTCAATTATTAGATCAGATAAAAGTACCTTTAGTTTAGGTAGGAATTAAAAATGAAAATATGTAATACAAAGCACAATCAAGTAACGGGCGAATTTGTCACCATGAGTGATGAACGATATTATGCCATTAATAACGTTAACAAAATGGCGCCCTTTTTTGTCAGCGTTATTTCTAATAGTGACCATTGGTTATTTGTTTCGTCTACTGGCGGCTTAACTGCTGGGCGTGTATCCCCCGAAACGCCTTTGTTTCCTTATATCACCGTAGATAAAATTCATGAGAGTGAACTTAACACAGGTTGTAAAACCCTTTTGCGTGTCGATACTGGCAGTGAAAAGGTTGATTGGGAACCCTTTAATCGTGAACATGAACTTCGTTTTGATATCACTCGAAACTTATACAAGAACGTTCTAGGCAATAAATTGTGTTTTGAAGAAATTCATAATGATTTGCAATTAGCCTACCGTTATACCTGGGCGACCAGTGATACTTATGGTTTTGTTCGAAAATGTGAGTTAGAAAGTTTATCTGACCAACCATTAAGTGTAGAAATAATTGATGGTTTTCAAAATGTTTTACCTGCGGGCACACCTCGCTTTACTCAAACGAATTCGAGTAATTTAGTGGATGCTTATAAGTGGACCGAGCTAGACGAAAGTTCAGGCCTTGCCTTCTTTACCTTATTTTCAGGTATTACTGATAGAGCAGAGCCGTGTGAATCATTAAAAGCTAATACGGTATATTGTCTTGGTTTAGATAAAACGAATATCTTACTGTCATCTGAGCAATTAGATGCTTTTCGACGTGGTGAATCTGTTGAACAAGAGTTAACCAAACGTGGTATTCGTGGTGCATTTTTAGTCAATACGACGATAGAGCTCGCACCTCATACCAATAAAGAATGGCAATTTGTTGCAAATATAGAACAGAGCCAAAGTCAGTCTGTCGCCTTACGTCGTGAACTAAGAGATACCGACAAGCTTGATAAAAACATACAGAGCTCTATTGCCCAAGGTTCTGACGAATTAGCCCGTATTATGGCTTCTGTTGATGGATTTCAATTAACAGGTGAAGAAAACGTTTCTGAGCATCATTATGCTAATGTTTTATTTAATGCTTTGCGCGGCGGCATTTTTGATGACCAGTATATGATCTCGCTACATGATTTTTCTACAACCATTGATTTATTCAATCATGAAGTTTATCAACGTAATCAAGCATTCTTAGAGAGCTTACCTGAAAATATTAATTTCACTGATTTACTCGAAAAAATTAAAGCAACAGGCGACAGTCAACTTGAAAGGTTAAGTTCTGAATACTTACCTATTTCATTTGGTCGCCGCCATGGTGATCCGAGTCGTCCATGGAACCAATTTGCGATTAAATTAGTCGATGAAAACAACAATCGTTTATTAACTTACCAAGGAAACTGGCGAGATATCTTCCAAAACTGGGAGGCGTTAACTTATAGCTATCCAGAATTTATCGAAAGCGTTGTCGCTAAATTTGTAAATGCTTCGACGATGGACGGTTACAACCCATACAGAATTACCAAAGAAGGTATTGATTGGGAAGTGGAAGAACCTGATGATCCATGGAGCTATATTGGCTACTGGGGTGATCATCAGATTATCTATTTGCAAAAGATGCTTGAACTGTCGAACCAATTTCATCCAGACAAATTGAGTGAAATGTTACGTAAAACAATTTTCAGTTATGCCAATGTTCCTTATCGTATAAAGTCGTTTGACGCCTTAGTTAAAGACGCTAAAAGCACCGTGACTTATGATGAAGCACTATCGCTTAGCATTGAAAAACGTGTCGAAAAATTAGGCGCTGATGGCAAATTGGTTCTTGACGCTAATGGCGATGTTTATCAAGTTAATTTGTTTGAAAAGTTATTAGTTCCTTTGTTATCTAAACTAGGTAACTTAGTGATTGATGGTGGAATTTGGTTAAATACCCAAAGACCTGAGTGGAATGATGCAAACAATGCCTTAGTTGGGCAAGGTTTATCCATGGTTACATTATGTTACCTGCGTCGTTACATTTGTTTCTTTCAAGAATTACTTATAAATGAAAGCCAAGATGTTGAGCTTTCTGTTGAAGTAAATCAATGGTTAATTGAAACGTCAATCGCACTGAGCAACTTAGCATCGAAGTTAACATCTGAACCTGTTAGCCCAGAAGTACGCTTTGAAAGTATTGCTGAGCTCGGTTTAGCTGCAAGTACTTATCGTGAAACCATTTATAAGCAAGAAGGTTTTAGTGGTCAATCATCACAAAAAATCAGTCAAATTTCTTCAATGTTAAATGATGCTCTAAAAGCCATTGAACATACAATTGAAACGAATGAACGCGCTGATGGATTATATAATGCTTATAACTTACTGACCTTAGAAAATGATACGTCAACGATTCAAGATTTGTATCCAATGCTTGAAGGTCAGGTTGCTGTTTTAAGCTCTGGGGCACTTAAACCTCAACAAATTGTTTCTGTCGTCGAAGCACTTTTTGCGAGTGATGTTTATCGTGCAGATCAAAAAACCTTTATGCTTTATCCCGATAGAAAATTACCCAGCTTTTTAGAAAAAAACTGTGTATCTGCTGCACACGTTGAAAGCAACGCTTCTTTACAGTTAATGCTTGAGCGGGGTGACGAACGTATTATTTTACAAGACCTAGACGGTGAGTACCGTTTTAACCCAGACATAACCAATAGCAATGTTTTACAAGATCAGCTCACTGAACTTAGTGAAAAATACCCACGTGCATTGACTGATGATAAAGAAGCGATTTTCGACCTTTATGAGTTAACTTTTAATCATCAAGCTTTTACTGGACGTTCTGGTGGCATGTTTGGTTTTGAAGGTTTAGGCAGTATCTATTGGCACATGGTGTCTAAGTTGATGTTAGCCGTCGAAGAAAACTTTTTTACTTGCGTAGAGCACGGTGAAAGTGAAGCCTTAACGACGCAAATTGCCAGTTTATATTATCGCGTTCGTGATGGTATCGGATTTAATAAAACGCCTTTAGAATATGGTGCTTTTCCGATGGACCCATACTCACACACCCCTAAACATTCGGGTGCGCAACAACCTGGTATGACCGGACAAGTAAAAGAAGAAATCCTGACGCGTTTTGGCGAGTTAGGCCTTCGAATTAAAGAGGGTCAGGTTTCTTTTATTCCTAGCCTATTGCAATCATGTGAATTTATTAAAGAAGCAAAACTGTTCCGTTACCTTGATGTTAACGAGCAGTGGAAAGAAATTGATGTACCAGCAATGGGACTCGCTTTTACTTGGTGTCAGGTGCCTATTGTTTACCAGCTTAATGATGACGTTGAATCTTCATTAACAGTGACTTATAGCGATGCCAAGCAACAATCGTATTCACAATTAGGTTTATCTGCAGAAGATAGTTCTGAAATATTCCTGAGAAGTGGTCAAATTCAGCAAATAACACTCACGATATCAACGGATCATTTATTTCATTAATGACGATTTGAAATAGTAAATAGGTTGGTCAAGTAATGAAGGTGCGATAACGCGTGCCTTCAATAACATATTAACGCACAACGAAAATTTTCGGAGACGAACATGTCGAGTAAATATAACAAACATATGTCTTTGGCTGGAATGAATGTTGGTCATTCTTCTCGCAAAGCATTACAAAACGGCGTTACTAACGTTCTTGATAATAAGATACATGGTATTTCCTTCAGTCCTTATACAGAAGGGCAAGGGCCAGGAACTATTATTACAGAAGATCAAATAAAAGAACGTATGGCTGTTATTTCGAAAAACATTAAATGGATACGTTCTTTTTCTTGTACTGACGGCAATGAAAATATTCCAAAAATTGCAAAACAACAAGGTTTAAAAACCTTAGTGGGTGCTTGGTTAGATGACGATTTAGAAAACAACGAGAAAGAAATTAATAACCTCATTGAAGTGGCTAAACAAGGTTATGCAGACATTGTTGCTGTTGGTAATGAAGTGTTACTGCGTGAAGATTTAACTGAAACACAATTAATCGACTACATTAATCGTGTTAAAGCCGCTTTACCCGGTATCGAAGTCGGTTATGTCGATGCTTATTATGAATTTGAGGTACATCCTAATGTGACCGATGCTTGCGATTTGATTTTAGCTAACTGTTACCCATTCTGGGAAGGTTGTGCGCTTGAGTATTCAATCCTTTACATGAAAGACATGTATCAGCGCGCAATTAAAGCAGGTAATGGTAAAAGAGTTATTATTACCGAAACAGGTTGGCCAAATGAAGGCCCAGAAGAGTGGGGTGCTGTGCCATCTTATGAAAATGCCATAAAGTACTTTTTGGGTACCTATCAATGGGCAGAAGAAGACGATATAGAGGTGTTCTATTTTTCATCCTTTGATGAGGTTTGGAAAGTTGAAGATGAAGGAGGTGTTGGCGCGCATTGGGGTCTTTGGGACAAAAGTGGAAATTTGAAATATGTTTAATAAAAACAGTGATAAAGTAGCAACAATTGGTACGATGAATTTGGTTCATGCAAATGCTATTTGTTATTCGGGTTATCGTGAAGGGCAAAATCCAAGAGAAGGACTTTACCCAAGTTATGATGAAGTAAAAGAAGACCTCCTTATTCTGAAGGAAAACTGGAGCTTCCTACGAATTTACGATTGCGGACCACATGCTGAGCTTGTTTTAGATGTTATCAACACTGAGAAATTACATTTCAAAGTAATGTTGGGTGTTGATATAGCAGCAGAAATGAGTAACCCAAATTGTCCTTGGGGAGCAGACTTTACTGAAGAAACTATTAATGCCAATAGACAGAAAAATTGTGATGAAATTCATAAAATGATCGGCCTCACGAAGAAGTATAACGACATTGTATTTTCTGTTTCTGTTGGTAATGAGGCGAGTGTAGAATGGACCGATCATATGGTGCCTGTTGAGCGATTAGTTTCTTATGTTAAGCAAATTAAAAAAGAAATTAATCAGCCGGTTACCTTTTGTGAAAACTATGTTCCTTGGACTTATAAACTTGAACCATTAGTGGCTGAATTAGATTTCATTTCTATTCATACTTACCCTGCATGGGAGTATAGAACGATGGAAGACGCACTAGAATATACTAAACAGAATTATTATAGTGTGGCGAATCATTATCCAGATGTACCCGTTATCATCACTGAAGCTGGCTGGACAACAGCATCTAACGGACGCGGTATTGAACCTTGGAATGCAAATCAAGAGCTGCAAGCGCAATACTATGAACAATTACTGGCTTGGACAACGGAAGAAAAGATTTTGACTTTTGTTTTTGAAGCATTCGACGAACCATGGAAAGGCTCTCCTGATCCACTTGAACCTGAAAAGCATTGGGGATTGTTCAAGGTTGATCGTACACCTAAGTTAGTGATGAAAGATATTTATCCAAGCAAGGTTATAAATATAAACAAGAATGATGCGGTTGCGTAGTTAGCACTAAATTGATAGCTCGTTAAATAAGAATCCCAATGACCTTAACTGCAAAAATTTGCAGTTAAGGTCATTGGGATTTTTAGTTTAAGGGTCTCAATATGTTGGTTTTAATAAGTTATAAAATTAGGATACGTTTGATCAAATCTAGCGTACTACTTCACTATAAAATACCCCAAGATCTCATCAGGCTATGACAATAGAGATAATATTTAATTTACACAAGTTGTTTTAAAGAGTGCCTGATTATTTTACGAATGAGTGATATTAAATAGTTGTAGTGCGACAAAGCATAAAATAATTGCTATACACGTATCAAAAATTCGCCACCTGAAAGGTGAACTCAGCAGCGATCTAAGTTTAGGTGAAAACAATACCAAGCTACCAAACCAACCGATAGAGGCAATACATGCACCAATTGCAAAAAGAGCAGGGTTAGGTTGTAGCGCCCCAATGCTGCCAAGCAACAATACGGTATCTAAATACACGTGCGGATTTAGCAAACTAATTGCCAATGCGGTTAATGCAGTATGTCGCCAATCTATACTGACAGTTTCAGTTAGACGTAATCCTGAGCTTCCATTAATTACCTTAACAATCGATCCAAAAGCTAAATATAGCAACATTAGGATACCTCCCCATGTTAACCAAGGTAATAGACTTGGCATCCACTCTTTTAATTCATTTGCTGAATACACGCCGATGATAATTAAAATAGAATCACATATGATACATACCGCTGCTATAACAAGTCGATTAGCACCAGCCATACTGTGGCTTAACACCCAAATATTTTGTGCTCCAATTGCTACAATTAAACTTAACCCTAGCGCCATACCTGAAAAGAAAGACATCATTTTTATTCCAATATTATAATCTGTTACTAATTAACTTAATCTAATTCACTAGCACAGTACTTTGCTATAGCTTGAAGATTAAATGGATTGTTACTATAAGTATAATGAATAGTTTTACGGGTATATGCGTAAAACTCATGATTGATTACCAATTGCTGCATGCGCTTTCTACGGTAGTTTCCGAGGTAGGCTTTGAAAAAGCATCAAAAAAACTGTTTATTACCTAATCGGGCGTAAGTAGGCGAATTTATCAGTTGGAATATATTCTTGATATCCCTCTTTATTGGCAAACAGAAAGTCCTCAATTAAAAACACGTCGACAATTTGCAATGACAGTAGCCAAAGATAAGTGAGAAATAATCTAATAAGTGCGTAAAAATAAGTTCACAAGTGTTTATTTGGATGTTTCTTCCATATAAATAAGTCAGGAATAGTTATTGTTGTATTGCTCACGAGTGTTCAAATGAGATTAATACTCAGTTTCAGTATTAACCTTTGTTCAATATGAAAAAAGGTTCTTTCTCTTTTTAACATAACGGATCATAACAACAGTTATTGCAACACTGCTGACCTTTAATATAAGGTCAACTTTTATTAAATTGCCTTTTTTCTAAGAGCTAACAGCAGGGGACATATTCATAATGAGGCAGTCAAAAGTACTCTGGGCCTAGCAATAAAGCTTTTAGCTCAGCGTCTCTGATCAGCTTTTCCAATTCACCCGATGTATGTAGTTCCTCCATTTTACTTGATACTCGATAGCTCACTTCTTTTCTATTATCATTTATATAGTTATAAAGTCCAAACCTTGCAAACACTCCACAATTTTTCAAAAAAGGAAGATATCTATCTTGTTGTAAGATTCGCCTTCCATTTATTTCAGTGTCTATTACAACCTCAGCTCTTTTATGTTTTAATAATTCAAATAATTGTATAGCTGAATCTACTTTATGCACATTTTTTAAGTTTGCTGTGGCTTCATTTGAATGAGCAACACCGCGAATGGAAGCAACTTTTAAACCAATGAGGTCATTGGCACTTGTTATCTTTAAAGTTGAATCCTTCAAACAATAAGCCGCCGACTCAAGGTAATAATAACTAGGTTCAATTCTAGTCAGGCTTGGCTTATCATCGCCGTAAGGTGTAATTCTCGCTATTTCCCCATCAATGCTTTTATTTAGATTTGATGTCTTAGCCCTCGTAGGTGGGAGAGGTATTACCTTTATCTTTAATCCTAAATAATTATATATATTCTCAATCACATATTGAGCGACATATTGTTCAACCAATTTTTCATTCGCCCCAAAAATAATGGCTTCTGGTTCATTGGAAGATGATCTATGAGAATATAAAGATAAAAATATGATAATTAAAATTCTAAGAATAGAGATAAGCGCTCCTTGCTTTTAGTGATTCAGTTAAAAATTTAATCAGTATGTCACGCTATAATGGATCGAACCACCTTAAGTTAGGGGGGATAAAATTAATTTAAGCAGTTTAGCTATCAACAGGTTGTAATAACCTTTACTGAATCGTTGACCTAAACTAAAACTGCTGTTGAGTATTTTTAATTCCCTTTTGATTAATATATAAATCGAACCAGAAAAATAATTTAATAGCGAACAATTGAAAACAAGAGTAACCGATAGCTAACTTGTGCTTATCGCATAAAGTGACCATTAATAGCGATACTGATAGCACCAGTAATGTGCGCTAAATTGCCATTAAGGGTATTAAAACCTTCTTTTCATTTCCGATGATTTATTGAAGGTTTTATGCTTTACCTCACTATTAATAAAAATTTTATTTTACTAGGATATCTATAAATACTTTTACCGACCTTCAGGTTATTCAATTAATTACCGTTATAACTCGTTATATTAGCAGGGTTTTTTATATCGATGCGATGAAGTGGTCTTTAACAACGATAGGTAGGAATTTTTTATTCGACCATCTGCGGTGGAAGGGGTAGTATTACATCATATGATTTCGGAGAAAATATGTCTGATAACCCATTTCTACGTATAAATAAATTTATTTCCAAAAAGCCCTCGTACCTATTTTGGGCTTTACAAATAAGCTTTTGGTCTTTCGTCTCATTAATTAGCCTTGTCTCATTAACCCTTTGGTATGTGCAAATCGATGTGGAACATCTTAACCATACTTTTTGGCAATCTGTCGTTGGTATTGTCTGTTCATTACCTCTGTATTGGATTTTTATGAAGTGTTGGAATTCTGCTATTCTGACACGCGTTTTAATCAGTATTGTCTCGGTGATATTCATCTCTTTGATTTGGACAATCATAAGAGTAGAGCTCTATATAGATCTAACGAGCTCTGATGGCCATTGGGACGAGTTTGGTGGCTGGTATTTTAGTAGTATATTTATCTTTTTCTGTTGGACCGGCTTTTTTCATGGCATTCGCTATTATCAACTCTTGCAGTTTGAGCACAAAATGTTGCTTTCAAAAGCCGCTGAAGCGAAAGAAGAGCAATTAAAAAGATTGAACGCACAATCAGTGGCGCGTGATGCAAAAATCAAAATGTTGCGTTATCAACTCAATCCCCATTTTCTTTGTAATACACTCAATGCTATTAACTCATTGATTGAATGTGAGGCGCCAGAAAAAGCGCAATTAATGACTGTTCAGTTAAGTAAATTCTTACGGTATTCTTTAGACAATAACCCTGATACTAAAATTGCGTTAGAATTTGAAATGATTGCCCTTAATTTATATTTAGAAATAGAAAAAACACGTTTTGGTGAACGATTAAAATTAGATTTTAAAATTTCTGATGAAGCAAAATCAGCATTAATTCCAAGCTTACTAATACAGCCTATTATTGAAAATTCAATGAAACATGTTATTGCCCAAAATGAAGAAGGCGGCACAATCAGTCTATGGGCTGATGTCGTTGATGAAATGTTAGTATTAGAGTTAAGCGACACGGGTGCAGGAAAAAGTGTTGATGGAAACAAGATGAAAGGGAAAACGAGTCGAGGTGTTGGCTTGCGTAATATAGACGAAAGACTTAAAGTGTTATATGCAGATGACTACGTATTTAACCTTAATATTATTCCATCAGGGGGGTTAAAAACTATCATTAAGCTTCCTTTTGAAAGACTCGATAAAAATATACCTGCTAGCCAGTACAAAACTCAATAACGGTGAGTTCAATTTATGACTAAGTTAAGAACAATTATTGTGGATGATGAGCCATTAGCGCTTAATCTTTTACGTGCAAAGTTAAATAAAATTCCTGAAATAGAGATTGTAGCAGAATGTAAAAATGGTCGAGAAGCTATTCAATCAACGATGGATTTAGCGCCCGATTTGATGTTTTTAGATATACAAATGCCAGGTGTTGATGGTTTTGGTGTGATAAAGAAATTGCAGTCTGATATTGTTCCTATGGTGGTATTTACCACTGCGTTTGAGCAATATGCGCTAGACGCGTTTGATGTACATGCTGTTGACTATATTCTGAAACCCATTGATGAAGAGCGTATTCAACGAGCTGTTCAACGGGCAATAGTACGCAGTGAAACTGATGAAGATACGTTTAATAAATCTCGTATTATCAGTGCAATAGATTCTATTAATGAACGAGAAAACCCCGAGAGTGCTGTAACACAGAGTATGAGCCTACCTAAGGTGAACACAGAGAAAGTTGAACGTAAAATCGTCATTAAAGACAGAGACGATATCACCTTATTAAAACAAACAGATATCGAATGGGTCGATGCCGCAGGAGATTATGTTTGTGTGCATGCTCAGGGGGTTACTCATATAAAACGTTGTACGTTAAAAAACTTGTTAGAAGATTTAGATTCTGAAATGTTTAAGCGCGTTCATCGTTCAACTATTGTTAATCTTAATTATATTCAAAAAGTTATCCCGCATACCAAAGGTGAGTTTTTTCTTAAGTTGGGAGAATATGATCAAGTTAAAGTGAGTCGTAATTATCGAGAAGTCATCAAAAACTTCTTAACTGATATGTAATATCACGTGACTATGTATATTGATGACCCTAAGTTGTCAATATACAGATTTTTTTCAAGGTTAGGTCATTATTTCATGTATTGACCAACCGACCGCGCTTAAAATCCCCTTTGTCGTAATACTATTGTTAAAAATAGTATCTCATTAGATGATTCATAAAACAGAACTTGTCGCTCAATACAACAAGTCATAATCACCTATTAAGGTACTTAAAATGTTAAGTATTAGACTAATAAGCGTAGTATTCATTTTTTCTATGTCATTTACACTTCCTATTTATGCTAACGAAAATCACGCTCCCAATAGACTCAATTATTATGCACCACACGCAGAAATAGCGCCAAAAGTTGATGGCGTTGCTAACGAGAGTGTCTGGGAATTAGCTCAGTGGCAGAAACTGGATCAACGCTGGCTTGGCCCTGAATTTTCAAAAGATGATTTTCAAGGTCGATATAAAGTCGTGTGGACGGAATCTAAACTCTACCTTATGGCTGAAATTGTTGACGATATCCTCATTGATACCCATCGCGATCCGTTAACACAGTACTGGGATGATGATTGCTTAGAAATTTTTTTAGATGAAAACTTTTCTGGTGGTGATCATCAATATAACCATAATGCGTTTGCGTACCATATGTCGTTAGATAATCAAGCGATTGATATTGGAACGAACAAAAAGGCTCAGAACTATTCACATCATGTTGAAAGCAACTGGAAACAGCAAGGTAATACCGTTATTTGGGAGCTAAGTATTGATATTTATACGGATGATTACATTGATTCAAGCACGGAAAACAAAACAGTAGAATTATTTGCAGGAAAAGTGATGGGTCTTATGGTGGCATACTGCGACAACGATGGTAGTGAATTACGTGAAAATTTTATTGGTTCAGAATCTGCCATTGGTGGAGCACCCGATCGAGGTTGGATAGATGCAGGTATGTTTGGCAAGCTAATTTTGTCGAAATAGCTGTTCGGTATAAAAGTTAATTTTTCTTCTTATAAAAAATATGAGCGTTATAAAAATGAACAACATTGAAACCAAACGCATCAATAAGTTAACCATAATAGTAATCACTTCTCTACTGATAATAGGTTGTGCACCCGCGAAACATGGATCTCAAATGAACAAAAATACTAGTGATATTAATTATAATCTTTCAATGACCGAGGAAATATTCATCACCAGTGAAGCTGGAGATAAAATAGCCCGACAGCAGAACCTAACCTTTCATCAAGGTAACGCTTCGGGCAAGGTTATCGTTATAAGACCTGACATTAAAAAACAAAAAATCGTGGGTATTGGCACCTCATTCACAGAATCTTCAGCTTTTGTTCTCGCGCACTTAGAAAAAGATAAACGTGCTGAAGTAATGGAAAATATATACGGTGAAAAGGGCGCTAATTTTTCATTAGCGCGAACTCATATTGGGGCGACAGATTTTGCTGTCAATGGCAGATATTCCTATGCAGAACAAAAAGACGACGCTAAATTAACATCGTTTACTATCGATGTAGACAGCGATGGCTTTAGTGCGTTAGAGCACAAGGGTATTAAAGATGAGAGCTTTGATTTATTACCGATGATAAAAGAAGCTTATGCTATAAAAAGCAAACAAGATGATAAAAATTTAAAAATTGTTGCTTCAGCATGGACGGCTCCACCATGGATGAAAACAATTGAAGACTATTATATTAAGCCTACACCTGAAAATAACCACCAAGGAACAGGTGGGGAATTAAAACCACAATACGTTGGTACTTATGCCGATTACCTTATTAAATATCTTGATGCTTATCAAGCTCAAGGTATTGATATTTGGGCGCTTACGCCAGTTAATGAACCACATGGCAACAGTGGTCAATGGGAAAGCATGCATTTTACGCCTAAAACACAAAGCACTTTTATTAAGGACCATTTAGGGCCGAAATTAAAAGCGAGTGCGCATGAAGACGTTAAATTACTTATTTATGATCAAAATCGTGATCAAATGGAACATTGGACAGATGAAATATTAGGCGATAAAGAAACGTCTGCCTACGTTTATGGTACAGCGGTTCATTGGTACGAAAGCAGTAATCAAGTGAACGAAGAGGTCTTTGATAGAGTTCATGAGAAATTCCCAGCGTTTTCAATAATACATACAGAAGGCACGATTGATGACTTAGGTAAAGATGCACCTAACGGCATATTAGATCCTATCCGTTTCAAAGAAACTAACTGGTTTAATAATGATGATTTTTGGTGGAACGAAAATGCAACTGATTGGGCATATACAGCGACTTGGGCACCTAAACCTGAAGATCATCCAATCTATACACCTGTTCATCGTTACGCGCGAAATATTATTGTGAGTCTCGATCACTGGTTAGAGGGATGGATAGATTGGAATATCGTATTAGATAGTCATGGTGGACCTAATCACGTTGGCAATTTCTGTGGGGCACCTATTATGATTGACACCGAAACGGGCGACGTTTATTACACTCCCATTTATTATGTGTTGGCACAATTTAGCAAAACAATTCGACCCGGTGATACAGCATTGCAAGTAAACCAGCAGTTAGAAGGCTTAGATAAAGACGCATTACACACAAGTGCTGCGATGAATGATGATGGTTTAATCAGCGTACAACTCCTTAATACCACTAAAGAACCTATAAGTTATTCATTACAAATTGGGCGTCAATATACGCAGGTTTCTATTGCGGCTAATGCCGTACAAACGGTACGTGTTAGACTTTAACGGTAAGTGTAATATCAATTCCAATAGGTTTTTTACTACTCAACTAACTTATCGGCTTTGGTCTTAAATACATTCAATATTTTAAAAAGAGAAATAGTTTAGTGAATAAACATCCCTTTGAAACATTAACTTTGGAAAATGGAGCAAAGTTAATATTTACGCCCTGTCCTGGCACTAAATTGGTTGGCCTTGAAACGTCAATTGAACAGCTAAAAGCAAAGGGTACATCAATGTTAATTACTTTGATGTTTGATGAAGAAATGGCAACTAATGATGTTCTTTCTCTACCTCATCTGTGCCATCAGCACCAGGTGAATTGGCTTCAATTGCCTATCGTTGATGATGAGGCACCCAGTGAATTATTTGAATCTCAGTGGGAAAAGTACAAACCCACCATATTAAATGAGTTGAATAATAAAGGTGTGGTTGCGATACATTGCAAAGGGGGGACAGGAAGAACGGGAACCGTTATTGCATTATTACTGTTAGCGCTCGGTTGGCCAGTAGATAAAATAGTGAGAGAAGTTCAATGTGTTAAACCTAAGGCTTTAAGAATTAAGAAACAATTGAACTACTTAAACAATCAATTAGTAAATTTAGATATGTTGTTTTAATGACAATTCAAGATAACTTTTATACTCCTGATAAGCCATGCCATATCAATATTTTAAAAGTCGTTTTAAACTCATTAATAACCGTTATATTGATATACGTATTAGCCGTTAATAATTGTAATGGCTTAACGGCAAAGTTATGAAAACTAAAGTAAACAAGGTAATAGACAAGACTTTACTCGTTATAAATCGCACCAATGTTAAGTGATATAAAGAAAAGTTTGATTGTAAATTAAGTAAATTCTTTATATTTATTATTTTTAAGCAATAGGACTTCACCACATGGCTGGCACATCTTTACATTTAGCAAAAAACAATACGTCTAATACATATTCATCGAATGGAATTGGTGGAAATAATTCAACGCGCTTTGCGTTAATTTCACTGACCTCGTTATTTTTCATGTGGGGCTTTATTACCTGCTTAAATGACATTCTTATTCCTCATTTAAAAGCTATTTTTTCTTTAAGCTATGCGCAATCGATGCTTGTGCAATTTTGTTTTTTTGGCGCTTATTTTATTGTATCGCTTCCTGCAGGATGGTTTGTAAAAAAAATGGGCTATCAAAACGGCATTGTCGTTGGTTTAGTCATAGCCGCAGTAGGTTGTTTACTGTTTTATCCAGCAGCTTCTATGCTTAGCTACCCAGTATTTCTTTCCGCTTTATTTGTATTAGCGAGCGGTATTACCATTTTGCAAGTTTCTGCAAATCCATATGTAACTTTACTTGGCGCTAAAGAAACGGCTTCTTCAAGATTAACCATGACACAAGCGTTTAATTCTTTTGGCACAACTATTGCGCCGTATTTTGGCGCTTTATTCATTTTAAATGAAGTGACAGATTCAATGTCAGCGACAAGTGCTGAGTCGGTACAATTACCTTATTTAGGGCTAATGTCCGCCTTATTAGTGCTTGCTGCTATTTTTGCTTTCTTAAAGCTTCCGCATATTGAAAGCGCAGAAGTGATTGAGGGAGAAAAAATTGCAGGCTCTGCATGGCACTATCGTCACTTAGTGTTAGGTGCTCTGGGTATTTTTGTTTATGTTGGCGCAGAAGTTTCAATCGGTAGTTTTTTAGTGCTTTTTTTAGGTGAAGCTCATATTGCTGGTTTAGAAGAAACACAAGCAGCTAAGTACCTTACTTATTACTGGGGCGGAGCAATGTTAGGACGCTTTATTGGCGCCGCGGTAATGCAAAAAGTTGATGCAGGTAAGACACTTGCCTTTAATGCAGTCTGTTCTGTTATTTTAATTGCCATTACGCTTCTCAGCTCCGGTAGTATCGCGATGTGGGCAATATTATTAGTAGGGTTATTTAACTCTATTATGTTCCCTACTATTTTTAGTTTGGCCTTAAGCGGACTTGGAAAACACACCAGTCAGGGGTCTGGTATACTTTGTTTAGCGATTGTTGGCGGTGCAATTCTTCCATTATTACAAGGCTTTTTAGCGGATAGCACTAGTGTTCAATTTGCTTTTATTCTCCCTTTGATATGTTACCTATACATCGTTTTTTATGGTGTAAAAGGTAGTAAAGTAGCCAACGAGACCTAATGAATGTGACGATGATGAATTCCCAATCACTCAGCAGCTGATGACGCATTAGGTGGTTCGACAATTCCTACCCTGTGGGGTCTAATGCTGTTTGCGGTCATATCAATGCTACGGGTGTTACGTTTTCTACTCATCATATAGCTCAGGGTTGACGAACAACCCTGAGCTGATTGAGCTTGCCCCCCTAAAAAATCGGATTATTTCCACTATATTGTATAGATAATTGGAATACCTTTAATATATTAATGTCTACTTACGTATAAATAACGCAGCTGACTTTGTGTAATGTCAACTAATAGATTTAGGTGATTTTGTGGCTTAGTGATTATACAGGAGGTTAAGATCAAATTTATGGGCGCCATAAATCGTCACTAAGCCGTCAAATCATTTCAATTTTTGACGAACTTTTTACTATTTATGAATTCCCACAAATATATTCTTGATAGAGATGCATAGGTATTAAACGCTGACAATAAAATTATCAACTTTCTGCATACTCAATAGCTGCTTTTATTGTTTTAAAAGTCAGTTCTATATTGCCTAATGCAATAGATTTCGCTGTTTGAAATTCTGATTTAGTAGCCAGAAATAGCCAAGTTTGTACTAGTATTTTAGGTGGTGGTTGATTCATAATTTATTTTTGATAGTGAGTTTGATAATAATATAACACCTGCTCGAATATCAGCCCTGACAAAAATCAGCTGACAATATAAATAATGATAGTTATTCAATTGAAGTGTGGGGATATTCACAAATCATGAGAATTATTGAATTGTGTTTTATGGAGTATAACTAGGTTAAAGAAAATAATTAAATTTTTTACGTCAAAAATGTTGATAAAAAATAATGGCAACTAAGTTGATTTTTTAACTATCAGATAGTGAACAAAGCTAAACCCTCATTAGAGGAAGCCTGATGTCTTGAAGTATCACCAACGTGCAAATCGCGGAAAGTTAACGCTGAACTATGGGGATACCTTCTTTGTATTTCTTTTGATAACGGACAAAAAAAAGTTGGCTAGCTTCCTTCCTCTCTATTATAGCCAACCGTTTTTAGCCGCTTAATATGGGCGTTATATGGATTGGGGATGGATCATGGAGCCAGATTACCTCAAATACTCTTTAGATGAATTGTCTGATGTACAAAATAATATTGACGTGGAAGTATTCCCTCAATGGTATGCAAAAATAGCTATTGCAATAGACTCTAAGCTAAACGGTCCAATTGAAGTAAAAGTACACGAAACAACTAAACATAAATACCGTCTTTGGGCAGCACTTTTGGTTACATGTGTTACATGTGTTGAGCTTTTATTGTCTATATTCAGGTTCTTTTAGATTAAGGTGTTCTTCAGCATATTACACGGAGTCAGCTGGTTTTTTCATCGGTGAGTTATTGTTTTTTTATTATTGGTGCAATTAGCCTCTATGAGTTTAAAAATCTACTTAGTTTCAAGTTTCAAGTTTCAAGTTTCAAGTGCAACAAAAGTAACTATTTATTAAAGCATTACTCTGGTGTTTTATAGCCAATACGCTCTCTTGGTCTTGTATTTAATTTTGCAACGATGAGATTACATTGTTGCTGAGTTAACCCTTTCATTGATGTCCCTTTAATCAAATATTGTTTTATCAATCCATTGGTATTCTCATTTGTGCCTCGTTCCCAGGAATGATGTGGATTAGCGAAATAATAAGGGCAGTTAGTCGCTTCTTCTACTTTTTCATATCGATGAAATTCAGTGCAGTTAAGCAAGATAATTGTCTTAAATTGCTCAGGCATTTTACTCATTAATTTTATCGTTCGCTTGTTCGTTGATTTGGTTGTTCTATCATTTGATTGACCTATCAGTGTGTAACTGGTTTTACGTTCAACGAGTGTGACAATAGAGTGTTTAGAGCCTTTTTCCATCACAGTCTCTATTTATGGTGTTAGCAATGTCAATAAAACTTAAGCCTTTTTTTTAAGGCTGCTATCGTATTTCTATCATCTTCGTTGAGTTGTTTGTATTTCACCGTGTTTTACTTCTTGGGGGAGCAAAAAACTAAGGATATAGCCGTTCATCTTTTTTATTAAATAGCGTGTATATCGACGAAACAAATTGTCAGTTATGCCATGTCACAATCACCTAATGCTCAATGACCATTAGAAGCATTAATGAATGCAATAAAATGTAAGGAACCCAAGACTAACTTATTAATGTTCCCTTGCCTTCAAGGCGTTCAATTATCTGTCGGGATCAGACCGATAATTGACAGATGAGTAAAAACGCACAAATGGAACGATTTTTTAGAAGCTTAAAAAAAGAGCGCCTAAATGCAGTGACTTTTCCAGTTTAGTTTGTTTTTTGTTGTTCTTCTTTATAGGGTATAAATGAATCATCAATATTAGCGCTGTCATACTTATGTAACTTTCCTTAAATAAAAAATACACATTACTTCCACATTTCTGTCATTTAAGGGCAGTAGCATAGCCGCAACTTTATTCTAATAACTTCTGCGGAGCAGACTAACATGCAAATCAATTCACTCTTTAAAATAAGTACTTTAGCTTGTGCCATTACTTTAGCAAGTTGCGGCGGTGGCGATATTAACCTTTCATCTAATGTTGATAACTCAGTGGGGGATACAACAATTACTAATCCAGCGGCTACTGTGCCAGTCGTTACTGAATTACCAGGTAAATCTAACTCAGTATTAGGGCAAAGTGTTTCTAGTGCTTTAGGATTTGATGTTGCTGTACAGGTGCTTGATGGTCAAATCACAACAGATATGACCTTAGTAGCAAGCGCTAATAGTAAACCGGTATTTTATGCTATTAGCGGTGCGTTAGAAGTTGTGTCAGGTGCAACCCTAACGGTAGAACCCGGTGTCGTTCTTTTTGGTCAGTCAGGTGGTGATTATATTGTTGTCCATCGTGATGCAAAAATTATGGCTGAAGGTACAAAAGCGAACCCAATAATTTTAACTTCACTTGAAGATGTGAAAGGTGAAGTTACTTCAGCAGGTCAATGGGGCGGGGTTGTCATTCTTGGTAATGCACCTTCAAATAAATGCCCTACTGATGGCAGTGCATGTTCACTTCAAATTGAAGGTGCTGAAGAAGGTGCTGTATTTGGTGGTACAGACTGGGAAGATGATTCAGGTGTTTTAAAATACGTTGTAGTGAAATATGCAGGTTATGAAATTGCCCCAGATAATGAACTCAACGGTATTACTTTTGGTGGTGTTGGCTCGGGAACAACCGTTGACT
>Ga0115005_10000147_pt1 | contig 50407 bp, 44 predicted proteins | sample ArcOceMetagenome_FD_87163 | JGI IMG/M metagenome (GOLD analysis project Ga0115005, IMG submission 87163) | Marine eukaryotic phytoplankton communities from Arctic Ocean - Arctic Ocean - Greenland ARC118M Metagenome | ecosystem: Environmental > Aquatic > Marine > Oceanic | place: Arctic Ocean... | reverse complement strand
ATTTTCCAATGCTGTTCAAAGTTAACTTCTAGGCACCTTACCTTTATACCTAGCTGCTTTGCCATTGTTACTAAAGAAGGATAACTTGGCGTGACAACAACAATTTCCATTTCAGCGTATTTGTCACTATCATTTATTCCCGTATTTTCATCATGAAAAAATATCGTTTGATATATAGCTGACAATGCCTCTTGAGCACCACAAAATGTTAAAACATTATCAGCGGACAACTTATATTTATGGTTATTATAGTCCTGATGAAAAGAAGCAATCAGTGATCGTAATCGATCACTCCCACTTATTGAGGCATATGATAACTCTTGATCACCGAGTAAGTTTTCAAGGTTAGTGCCTCCTAAAGTGCATAACTGTGAAACTGACATACTTTGCCCGCAAGAATTACTCAAATTATGCTTAATAGCGACGTTTTCATTTGCCGCTAGTTTTTGACCAAAAGCAATATGCGCCGGTAAAGTATTTTTCATCGCTCGCTAAGTTTTCCGTTGCCAAACCGACATTTGCGTTGTTGTTACGGTGAAAGTGCAATGATTTTTCTTAATCACTCGCGATAAAGGATGCGCCTCTAAAAAGCAAAAGTCATTTTCTAATTTTTCATGTAACCCATCGAAACCACTGACATTCTCGCCGTTCACTTTAAGGCCTCCTAACCAACTTTCTTTTTCGGTATGTTGCGTTGAATATTGATGGTCGGTTAATACAAAGAGTAAACCTTGCTTGTTGAGCCTTTGCGATAATGTAGCTAACAATTGCTTCGGCTGGTAACTTTTTTCTAGCGCATGTTCGACTAAAATAGCATCATACCCATTAAACATAGCCTTTAAGTTACTCGCATCCCCCTGACTAAAGAGAATATTATCAACCGATTCATTCAGTGATAAACCTTTAAGAGATACTTCGTGAAAACTCTGTATATCACCGGAAATAACGGAGGTATAACGGAGTGTTTTTTGTTGTTGAAGTTGAACCCCGTATTGTATGTAACGTGCAGAAAAATCGACTGCATCAATAGACTGAAAGTGCTTTGATAATTCAAAAGCCGTTCTGCCTACACTACAACCCAAATTCAATAGCTTATCAGTACTAATACCCTGCTCTTTTATTTTATTGAGCAGTAATCGACTCACTTGCTGTGAATAATTATCAATATTTAAATGTTTATCGCCATAATGACTTTCCAGTTGCTCGCAGACCTCGACATCGGTTTCATAACAGTTAACAGGTGTTAATGGGATGTTCCCATCAATATTCTCAACATAACGAAAACCGGCATGCTGAGTGAAATGGCGGCGAAAAGCATAACGAGACGAAGCAATGGTTTCATTACCAGTTGATATCCAAGAGCCTCCTTTAATTAGGTTGTGCTTACCGTCGAAGGTTGGCGTAGAAAAATCGTCGTAAAGTGGGTGAACTTTAAAGCCCTCATAACCATCTATTGCCGATTCGTTCCATTGCCAAACATTACCAATAACATCATAAAACTGCCCCGCTGAAAACTCGTCAACCGGACATGACGAAGCATAATGCGCTAAATTGATATTCGCTGATGTTTTCAGGTAATCAGGCTTATCTTCAGTGACATATTGTCGTAAGCAATGCCATTGTGCTTCAGTTGGCATTGCTATGTTTGCTTTTGTTTGTTCGCTTTTCCACTGACAAAAAGCTTTTGCTTCTAAATAATTAACTTCTACAGGCCAATTCAAAGGCAAAACTATTTCGTTAAGTAAATTACGTTGGAGATATCCATCAACATTTTTTCGCCAAAAACGTGGCATTTCTGCTTGAGTAAAATTAAGCCATTGCTGGCCTTCTTCTGTCCAATAATGTGGGTTTTTATAGCCATCAGCTTGAATGAAAGTTAAAAACTCTTGATTAGAAACTAAATACTTGGAAGCTGAAAATGGCGCTATATCAACAGGTAGTTCACCATACTCATTATCCCAACCGTAAGTTTCATCACTTGATTTTTTTCCTAAAACGATTGACTGCTCTGCAACTGAAAGTAATTCATTCGTTGGCGCAGAAGAAAAATGAGTACATTCTTCCCATCGGCCATGTTCCTCTGTTTGATTCGTTAAATGAGCTAACGGCAACATACGCATGATCACTGATGACGTTTCAAGATGAATACGCTCATGCTCACAGCCCATTAATATCACCCATGCTAAGGAGTCTTGCTTAATAGGCAAGGTTAATTCCATGGTATCGATAAGCTGACTGACCAAGCTAAATACCTGATATCGGTACTCTTTAACTTCATCAACCTGTGGCCAGTCATAATGTTCACTGTTGAGATCGTCCCAACTCATTTCATCAACGCCAACAGCGCAGACGGCTTCTAATTTAGTATTAACGCGTTTGTTAATATATTTACCAAGAAGCAGTTTATTAATGAAAAATGTAGCCGTATGGCCAAAATAAAAGATCAGTGGATGACGTAAAGACTCTGGTCGCAAATAATAAGCTTCGTCGTTATTGATTAAAGCAAATAACGATTCATAGGTTGTCCAGGTATTATGAAAATAACTTTTCAGTTCTGCGCGTTTATCATCAACAGATAAACCGTTAAGCTGTGGGGTAATATTTTGATTATTGATAAAATTCATATTTTATTTGTTTGTTAATGATAATGAATGATTGAGAATAATTTTTTGTTGGTATGGCGCTAAAATCATTTGCTTTATTTTATCACCTAAATGTGACTGCCCTATAATTTTCTCACCGCTAGAAGGTTGACTGGATAGCTGATTTAAACGTTCACTAAACCAGTTGTCCCCTTCAAATAATGATATTGCACCTACGCCAGTTGTCAAATTATTATCATATAATGAAAAAGGTAAATCTTGCTGATGAGGCCCTTGACGTAGCAATTGGCGACACCTATCTACTTTATATACTTCAAGTGCGTCAATTAAGTTCAATAATGCATAAATAATATTAAAATAAGCATTATATTGTCTGCTTGATGCCCCAATTCTATGTTCTATACGCGCAGTTTTCTGCCAGTTTTGCTGACTCACCAACACTTCATTATTATGATCGTAAAGTAATGGCTCTTCGCCCATAGCTTGGTTATGTTTCCCCACTTCTTTATATAACGCAATACTGCCTTGATGACCACCTGAAATGTCGATAGGTGAACATAATTCAGCCGCTAATCCATATTTAGATTTTAAGGCTAAACGCTCAAAAGCTTCTTCTTCTGGTAAGTAAATCAAGCAACACTTCAAACTCGTATCAAGAAAGCATTGTTGTAAATACTCACCAAAACCTTGTTCGATAATAATGTTATTACCTTTGCTATCAATGGCACTAATATTCATTTGCACCGCATTAGGAATATGAACAGCACGAGTTTCTGTGGTGAATATATCACCACTACCATTAGCTAACTTACCTTTATCGCCCGCCCACACAACAGGTTTAATTAACGTTTTACTAATACCTTGTTCAGCAAATAAACGGGGTAAAACATTTAGCGCCTGGCTTAAATTTTCAGCCTCTTTTAAAGGTGACTGACCATTGAATAAGGAAACATACTCCCACTGATTACTCCAATACTCAGGAACGAGTTCTCCGTCAATACCTGCACTTGCCAGTTGATGATTAATGCGTTGGTAATTCAATGAGAATTTTTTTATGTTTACATCAAGTTGATAACAACCTTCTAATTCGAAATGAATCACAGGTATAAAACCAAGATTTTTTATATGATTTTGCAATAAGATAATGGCTTGAACAGTTAAGGGTGTTGTATGTTTCATATAAGGTAATATATTTTCTATTAATAAATAACCACATTGTTTTTACCTTTATGCTTTGCCTGATAAAGGGCTTCCTCAGCATGTAGATACAATGCTTCACTCGTAGGGCTAATTTCAGACAAGGTTGCTATACCTATGCTCACCGTAATTTGTAACTCTGGTTTATTTAGATAAGTCTCTCGGCTAATGCTTTTCAAAAGTCGAGCGGCAATTATCTTAACTTGCTTCTCGTCAGTACGCGGTAAAATACATAAGAATTCTTCCCCCCCAATACGACCAATAATATCTTCATTACGAAATACGCCAAGACAGATGTCTGCTAACTTTTTAATAACCCCATCGCCAAAAGGATGGCCAAATTGATCATTTATCGATTTAAAGTCATCAACGTCGAATAAAATAATCGACATTTGGGTGTTCTCTTCGACTGTATTTTCGAGATAACAGGATAGATATTCAAAAATATATCGCCGGTTATATAAACCTGATAACGAGTCTTTAATGGATAAGGCGTAAATCTTCTTCTTGTTTCTATAGTGAATCGTAAAAACTATTATAACAATTACGCCTCCACAGAGAATAAAGATCAATAAATATAAATTTTGTAATTCTTGTTGTTCCATTGACTCGCTCTCTAACACAATCACTTTTTTTCGTTGTTGAGTTAGCGCTTGTTCAATATGTTTTCGCTCAGTTTCCATTGCTGCACGCGCGCTTGTTAAACGTGTACTAGCGTTCTTCACCTGTAGCTTGTTATGTTGTTCATAATATTGTCGAGATAATTGAAAAGCCTGCCGGTCATTATTTTTTGCATACGCCAGCTCAGCAGCGAGCTTTATTACCTCTAATTGCCATTCCGTTCCTACTAATTCAGGTAGGGACATAAATATATTTTCAGCTTTGGTTAACGATGCTTGGGCTTGCTCCAATTCTCCCAAGATAATAAAACAGTGAACCTGTTGCTTGTATAGCTCAGCGTTATAATCAATCAACCCATTTAACGTTAAGGCGCGATTAATAACATCAATCGCCTGTAAACAATCCCCTTTTTCAGCGAGTGTCATACCTAAACCATAAGCTGAAAAAAAATAAATGTCAGTGTTAGGGGTGTAAGTCAATTTTTCTTGATAAAGCTCAAAATAGTGAATCGATAATTCATACTTTTGCCAATAACGATAGGTTACGGCAATACCATAAATAGCTTCTGAAATATGAGCTGGATAATTTAAACGCTCGTAAGTGTCTAATGCTTTCTGATAATATTCTATCGACTTTTCATAATCCTTCACATAGCCATAAATGGCACCATATGTTTCATTTATTACGGCAATAAGAAAGTGTTCTTTTAAGGCATATGCCTCCAAATAAGCTTCCTGCATTTCATTCAATGATAGCTCAAACAATTCCGTTAAACTTTTTGTATAAGCAAGTTCTTGTTTAGCAATAATAAAGAGGTAAGTTAAGTTTTCTTTCTTTGCTAGAGACATAGCCTTACGGAGAATGCGTTTAGAATCAATGTATTGCGCATCACGACGAAAGCTCATGCCTTGAAAGATATAGAAATTACTTTGAATTGTTAACGGTGTGTCGGCATCTATAAGTGCTATTGCTTGGGCAACTGTTTGATTAAAATCAGTATAACAATAAAGTAAATTTTCCGCTTGGGCTTTACGCAACAACCACCAAAGTTGTTGTAATTTTGTCATGTGGGAAAAAGTACTTTCTAACGTTAATATTTTTTGGTAGGAGCGTAAAGGTTGTTGATGTATTTCGTCATCCATGTCCAATAGTCTCATTGACAATTCGACCTGGCCTATTTCTGATTGCACACTATTATTTGCCTGTGATTGGGTACAGACAACAACACATAATATAAAAACAAGTGAAAATCTACAAAAATCAAAATTCATTACACATCCGTGACCAATGACTCTATTAATTTGTTCAACCATTTCACTTTAACATAGGCATTTTTATAAAACGAGTCAAAGCAATAAAATTATAATTTCACCCGGATAATAGTTAATGTTCCGCCATTTTACTCATTATATAGTTTGGTAAAAGCAGCCACCTTAAAACCTTGAAGATATTCGTTTCCAATTTTTATTACCGGTACCGATCTAAAATTTGCTCGGCGAAATTCTTTTTGCCCCGCTGGATTTTTTACATTACACAAACGGTAAGTAATATGGTGTTTTTCAAAGTACGCTTTTACAGTGTCACAATGAGGACAATCACTCATGCTGTATAAAACAATTTTTTTCACGCTACCCTTCCTTTTTAATATTAGTTCAGGTGCAAAATGAACGATGCACTTTGTGAAGTCGACATATCCGTTCGCTCATTACTTGAACGTTATCATTTATAATGATAACGGCTAGTTTACAGGAACTTACCTTAAAAAACGCTTTCATCCTACGTAAATTGAGTTTAATTATTCGAACGGTAATAGTAAAATAGCTAAAATGACATGAAGCAATTATATCGACTTCAGATCAAGTTTAATCATCCATCTATCGGTTATAATAAAACCTTATACCTAAGGTAAACAAATAAAAGGAGTGAAAATATGTATAACAACCAAGGAGAAACCACCTCACCTTTAGTAAGAACCTTTGTGTGGAGCAGAAAAATTCGCTTATTTCATTGGTTAAATGTCTTGTCAGTACTGTTGCTTATTATCATTGGCACTATTATTTATTTTGCAAAGGACATAGGTATTTCAACAGATGGAAAAATATTGCTGAAAACAATTCATGTATGCGTTGGTTATATTTTTGCTGCAAATTTAAGTTTTAGAATCATGTTAGGTTTTATCGGTAAAGGGTATGAACGTTGGGAACAAACACTCCCCTTCAGTAAAGCATTTAATCAAGAATTAGTCGATTTCAAAAAAGATAAAAATAAAGCATTTAAAGGCCATAGCCCATTAGGAAAACTGATGGTCGGTGCTTTTATGCTAAGTCTTTCTGTGCAAATGGTTTCGGGGTTAGTCATTGCGGGTACAGATATTTATTACCCACCCTTTGGACAGTATTTTGCTAGTCACATCGCTCAGGATAAAAACCAAGTAGAACACATCAAACCTTATAGCAAAAAAAATGTTGATGCGGAAGCTTATAAAGAAATGCGTAGTTTTAGAAAACCCTTTATAACCGCACACGTTTATAGTTTTTACTTTCTGTTGCTATTGATCCCATTACATATTTTAGCCGTTTTCTTTGCTGAACGACGAGAAAAACACTCTATCGTTTCATCAATGATTCATGGCTATAAGTATTTACCTAAAAACAAGTAATACAATTTCACTCTTGGAAAATTGCTCAATTTAAACGACGAACCGTCAGCTAGATTGAGCAATAGTGTGTGATAACCATTTTTATCCGTAAATGAATCAGCAGTAAATTTTTTATATACCTGATATCACTCTCGTGTTTCATTATATGCTTGGTTCAAATAGACCTGCATGATAACGCCTATTTCAACAGCGACACCCGCAAATACTCTAAAGCCAACGCCAACGTCTACAGAAAAATTAACGCCTTCTACATACAACAACCAAATACCGCCAATCATTGTTAAAGGTAATTTCCCCATGGTGATAAGAACTTTGGCAATATTTCTAAAGTTTAAAGAAAGCAAAATAATAATAATCGCCAACGTTAATCGCAATACAAAAATAAGTTTAGCTTTAGCCCGTTCCATATATTCGTATTAGCCTGCCCATGAAATTGAATATCCGGTAAGTAAATCAGGTTTATTTTCTCGTTCAATCTTTACTTTTTCTATATTCCTATTCCCTTTAACAAGACATAACGTTACTTGCTGCTACTTGCCCAACAAAGGCAATGAACAACAATAAATACTGTATATAACATCAGTTACTGTGCTAAGCTCATTCTAATAGATGTTATAGAACACCTTGGAAATGCTATTGAAATTATATATTGCCGAAAAACCAAGTTTAGGTCGTGCCATTGCAGCGGCCTTACCCAAACCTCATAAAAATCAAAGTGGTTATATTGAGCTAGGCAATGGTGATGTGGTGAGCTGGTGTATTGGTCATATTCTTGAGCAAGCAGACCCAGAAGTGTATAACATTGACTTTAAAAAATGGCGAATGGATCACCTGCCCATTATTCCACAGCAATGGCAGTTAACACCAAAAGCACAAACACGTGCACAACTTACGGTATTAAGAAAACTGGTAAAAAATGCTACCGAAATTATTCATGCCGGAGATCCTGACCGTGAAGGACAATTATTGGTGGATGAAGTCATTGATTTTTTAAAAGTACCTAAGGCTAAAAAACAGCAAGTTAAGCGTTTACTGATCAGCGACTTAAATTTACCTGCTGTTAAAAGATCACTTAACTCATTGCAAAGTAATCAAGATTTTATGCCATTATCTATTTCAGCACTGGCTCGTTCTCGTGCAGATTGGCTATACGGCATAAACCTTACTCGTGCATATACCTTACAAGGTCAAAAAGTTGGTTTTAATGGTGTACTTTCTGTGGGTCGTGTTCAAACACCACTTTTGGGTTTAGTCGTAGAAAAAGATCGTCAAATCGCCCAATTCGTCCCTCATGATTATTTTGATGTCTATGCAAAGATCATCACGCCAATAGGTGAAAAATTTACCGCAAAATGGCAGCCAAGCGATGCTTGTGCTCCCTATATGGATGATAATAAAAAAATCACTAACAAAGCACTCGCCGAAAACGTTGTTGGCCGCATCACAGATAAACCAGCCAAAGTGACCTTGATCACTGAGCAAGACAAAAAACAATTTGCTGCACTCCCTTACAATTTGTCAACATTACAAATTGATGCCGCTAAGCAATTTTCAATGAATGCAAAATTAGTACTTGATGTTTGTCAGGCCTTATATGAAAAACATAAGCTCATCACCTACCCCAGATCAGACTGTCGATACTTACCAGTAGAACATCACCAACAAGCTAATTCGATTATTAAGATTTTATCGGATTCCAACGATAAGTATGCTGACTTTGCTAAAAATGCCGACAGTAAAATTAAAAGTAAGGCTTGGGATAATAGTAAAGTGAGTGCGCATCACGCCATTATTCCCACTGAAAAATCAGTAAATAACATTACGCTTAACTCTTTTGAAAAAAATGTTTATCAGCTAATTGTACGTCAATACCTCGCACAGTTTTATCCTCCTTATCTTTACCAACAAACGCAGGTAGAACTTGATATAGCGCAAGGAAAGTTTACCGTTAATGCTAAAGTGCAACAGCAAATAGGTTGGAAAATCATGTTTCAATCAAGTAAATCTAAAAACAGTGCACAACCGAACAGCGAGCATGATTCATTTTCAGAACAGCTTTTACCAACATTAAAGCAAGGTGAGATGTTACATTGTGAACAAGGGTTCATTGCTGAAAAGGTAACAATAGCCCCGAAAGCCTACAATGACGCTTCACTACTCAGTGCAATGACAGGTATTGCTCGTTTTGTGCAAAATACCAACATTAAAAAAATTCTCAAGGAAACTGATGGTTTAGGCACTGAAGCGACTCGAGCAGGTATTATTGATTTACTGTTCAAACGAGGGTTCTTACAAAGGATTGGTAAAAATATAACAGCAACAGAAATTGGCACTTCACTTATTAACGCTTTACCTAAAATGGCCACGACCCCAGATATGACCGCACAATGGGAAGCAACGCTAAATGATATAAGTGAACGCAGAAGTAATTATCAAAATTTTATCACGCCATTAACGGCTACTTTAAAGGGGATGGTGGCTCAAGCAGAGCAACAGTCTTTTGAGCAACTTCCAAAAGTGCCCTTTAAACGCAAAACTAAAAGAAAAACACGCTTCAAGAAAGCGGGATAAACCATTCGCCTCCCCCAATATAAAAAGCCTCATTATAAATAAGGCTTTTTAAAGAAGTCGAACAACCAAACAATTAATACTAGTTAAGAATACCCGTTAATATGAGTATTGCGATTGCCGCTAAACATAACAATAATGTGCGTTTTGCTAACCTCACTAATAAACAAGGTTCTGCGGTGCAATCATCCGGGTCAACCATAAAGTCTTCAGACTTTTGCGCAACACTAATAAGTATTTGATTAGGTTGTTTTTTAATGTCAAATAAATTTTCTAGCCATACCGGCATTGCTTTTGAAAAATGCCCAACCAACATATAACCAAAAGCGACAATACGTACAGGTAACCAATCAACCCAGAATAAAATATCTTTCAATAGAGGCGTATCAACTCTCTCACTTGAATTTGTTGAATGGTCTTCAGCGTTAACTGCAGCATAAGTTTCAGTAGTAACATCAACATCATCATTCTCGGTGTCAGCTTCTGCTTCATCTTGGGTACTTTTTATATCGAGCGCTTCAGGCGTTTCATTCATGGTGACCAATAAACGATAAAATAATGCGCCTGCAGGTCCAAAAATGACAAAGAAAATCATAATTGCAATGAAATAGCGGTAATTTAACCATACCAATAGCTGCCCAAAACTCATTGGCGCACTGCCAGTATCTTGTTGTAATTGGCGATGGTGGAGTTCGCACGAAGTCGATTCACCACGAAAGGCTGACATTAAATAATCTTTATAGCATTGGCGGGTTTTTACACAACCAAAACAAACAATTAATATGATTGTCGATAAAACTAAATAAAGTAATCCATCATCAACAAGTTCGATTAATAAATCACAAACCACTACAGGTATGGTAATGAATATAAGCTGCGATACAATTGATTGCTTGGCTAAATGCATTAACTTTGAGCTTTTAAATAAGCTAACATAAGCATCGAAGTAAGTTTTAAACTGCCACACCGATGTTGACAGGTAACGTTCTGCGACCAATGCAATAAGTAAGCTGATAAGACTCATTAAATTTTCCTAATTTTATAATACGCTTTTGAAATGATTATATACCTTTTGCCATTGAATTAACTAGACTTTAAACAATGATAAAAATGTTCCCAATTAAACGCGTCACCCGGGTCTGTTTTTCTTCCTGGGGCAATATCACTATGGCCCACGATATTATCGATGATATCAGGATAACTTCGTTGTAGTGTTTGCGTTAAATGTGCCAAAGCCTGATATTGTAGTGGTGTGTAAACAATATTATCTGCGCCTTCCAATTCGATACCGATAGAAAAGTCATTACAGTTTTCTATCTCTTGATATGAAGAGACCCCTGCATGCCAAGCTTTATCATCGAATGAAACATACTGAATAATTTGCCCTTCTCTGGTGATAAGACAATGCGCTGAAACGCTTAATTGAGCAATTTCTTCAAAATAGGGGTGCGCGTTTGGGTCCAGTTTTCCTAAAAAAAAGTCGGTAATATAACCACCTCCAAAATGATTTGGCGGCAAAGATATATTATGTATGACCAATAAATGAATTATTTCATTTTTATCACGTACACTAAAATGAGGTGATTTTTGCTGTTCTTCATTAATAAGCCAACCATTAATAATAGGCATATCATTGTTTTGTCTGGTTGATAATTTATTTTTAAAGTCTTTCGTCATACAATAGCATTATTATTAAATGTTGAAGTGCTGTGTAGAGAGTATGACTGAAATTGATCCGACAAACAAAATGGGAAAAACATTTATTTGGATAGCCTGGATATTTGCGTTGGCTTTACTCGTATTTTTTTTTCAAGATGTGCTTGATAAACAATGGGATCCTAATAAAGACCCACAAATCAGTTTGAATACACAAGGTAAAGCCGAGGTTAAATTACGACAGAATCGACAAGGCCATTATGTTGTACATGGTGAAATTAACGAGATACCGGTTGTTTTCCTACTTGATACAGGAGCAACACAAGTGTCAATACCTGCTCATGTTGCAGAGAAATTACAACTTAAGGGTTATGGGAAGTCGAGGGTGAACACGGCGAATGGCAGTATTACTGTGTATCCAACAAAATTACAACAGCTCAGTATAGGCAATATTTATTTGTATGATGTCAGCGCTCACATCAACCCTAGTATGCAATCAGATCAAATTCTATTGGGCATGAGTGCATTAAAAAGGGTAGAATTCAGTCAAATAGGTAAGCAACTTATTTTACGCGAACAATGATCTATCCACTGTGATTTACTTGTTATAAAAGACCAATTAAAAAGCTTATCCATTATTTACAAACAAGAGAACAAAATTCAATGCTATCTGTGCAATTACAACACGACATAAAAAAAACCGTTTCTTGGGCATTATGTGAAGATTTAGGCGTTGATAACGCAGACACTTTAAAAAATAGTCAAGATATTACCGCTGAATTGATTCCAGCGAAAAACATAGCGGTTGCTCAGGTTATTACCCGTGAAGATTGCATTATTTGTGGTGTTGCCTGGGTGAATGAAGTATTTACACAACTCGATGCAATTTATAACACGCAAACTAACATCACTTGGTTTGTGAACGACGGCGAAAGTGTTAAAGCAAACAGCACGTTATTTGAATTATCCGGCAATGCTCGTATTCTACTAACGGGCGAGCGCACCGCTTTAAACTTTTTACAGTCGCTTTCAGGGACTGCAACGTTAACCAGCCAATATGTTCAAGAATTATCTTCTAGTAACACTAAATTACTTGATACACGTAAAACAATGCCTGGTTTACGTAGTGCGCAAAAATATGCAGTGAAATGTGGTGGCGGTGTTAATCATCGTATCGGTTTATTTGACGCATTTTTAATTAAAGAAAATCACATAGCCGCTTGTGGTGGCATTGAAAAATCGATTAAAACGGCACGAAAAAATCATCCTAACAAAGTTGTTGAAGTTGAAGTAGAAAGTATAGACGAACTCAATCAAGCGCTAAATGCGGGTAGCGATATTATTATGCTTGATAATTTCAACCATGAAATGATTGAACAAGCCGTAGAAGCGACGGCTAAAATATCCCAAGGGAAGACCAAATTAGAAGTGTCAGGTAATATGACCATTGAAACCTTAAAAAGCTACGCAAAAGCAGGTGTTGATTTCATTTCAGTTGGCGCGTTAACCAAACATGTCACCGCTATCGACCTGTCTATGCGATTCGTTTAGTCATTAATAAGAATAAAATAAGTTAAAAAGTCGTTAATAACTAACAACTTTTAACTAAAAAAAAATAAAAGACAAAAAAAGTGTCACAAAGTTTTACATTTTCGTATTTTTGTCGCAAGATGAATTCAGCCCCCGTAATTATGTATGGAAATTGATATTATGAAAAATTTGAAATCTTTAAGCAATAAATCTTTAAATAAAGCAAAGGGTTTTACCCTAATTGAATTAATGATCGTTGTAGCGATTATTGGTATTTTAGCAGCGGTTGCATTACCTGCTTATCAAGATTATACAAAGAAAGCTAAATTTTCTGAGGTAGTTACTGCGTCAGGCGCAGCTAAAACTGCTATTGAAATTTGTTATCAAACCGAAGGTGTCTTAACTGGCTGTACAGCTGGTGCATTTGGTATCCCTGCAGATATCACTACTGCTGAAGGTTATGTAGCATCTCTAGCAACTTCTGCTGGCGTTATAACCGCTACAGGTACTACTGATGTAGATAGCCTAACATATATTATTACTCCTGTTGCAGCCGCATCAGGTAAGCTAGTTTGGGGTCAAACTGGCACTTGTGCAGCTAAAGGCTGGTGTAAGTAGTATTACCTAATTACATATTGTAAAGCCCCTACTCCTAATAGTAGGGGCTTTTTTTATACTTAATATTTTCAACTATTCCTTTTACGAAACTCAAGATGAATTTAGCTATACTTTTTGTAAACATTATGAGTAAATACATAATGTACATATACATTATGTACCCATAAAGCTAAAAGGTAATAATGAAAGGACATCACAGACAATCAAGTGTGTTAACTGCACTTTTAAAACATAACATTGTCGCCAGTAAGATGGTTGATACCATAAGTGTTGACTTCCTTAAACAATCAAAACCTTTCATTCGCTTTCTTATTGAAGATAATAACGTAAACGCAGAAAATATTGCCAAAATACTCTCTCATAGTTTTGGCTACCCACTCATAGATTTAAACGCTTTTGACACTGCCATGATCCCCGATGGCATTCGCAACGAAAAATTAATTCGCAAACATAATGCTGTGCCCCTATTTTTGCGCGGTAAGGTGTTATTCGTTGCGATGTCTGACCCCACTAATGTAGATGCATTAGAAGATATACAATTTAACACGGGATTTCCGACAGAATTAGTGCTGACTAATGATAAAAATTTACAAATATTTATTGATAAAATTCTTGAAGAAGAGAGTGATACCCTCGATATTTCTGACATTGATGCCGAAGAACTGTCAGGTATCGATGTTCAAGAGGAGCGCCAAGAAGATGACGTTGTTTCGGCAGATAAAGAAGATGCGCCCATTGTTGTCTATATTAATAAAATATTACTTGACGCCATTCGTAAAGGGGCTTCAGATTTACATTTTGAACCTTACGAAAAATCTTATCGTATTCGTTTTCGTGTAGACGGCATTTTAACTGAGATGGCAAAACCGCCGGTGTCGCTAGCCTCTCGCATGGCTGCTCGCTTGAAAGTAATGTCAAAGCTCGATATAGCCGAAAGACGAGTACCTCAAGATGGTCGTATCAAATTAGCCTTATCAAAGAAGAAATCTATAGATTTTCGTGTGTCAACGCTACCCACTATGTGGGGTGAAAAAGTCGTTATGCGTATACTTGACTCTTCCAGTGCCATGCTAGGCATCGAAATGCTGGGATATGAGCCTGCACAAAAACAAATTTATATGGAAGCTTTAGAGCAGCCCCAAGGAATGATACTGGTAACAGGGCCCACTGGCTCAGGAAAAACGGTCTCTCTTTACACCGGGTTAAATATTCTTAATACCGACGAACGTAACATATCGACTGCGGAAGATCCGGTAGAAATAAACTTAGATGGTATTAATCAAGTACAAATAAATGTTCGTGCGGGGCTAACCTTCCCAAATGCTCTACGCTCTTTTCTTCGTCAAGATCCCGATATTGTCATGGTTGGGGAAATTCGCGATCTGGAAACTGCTGAGATTGCCATAAAAGCGGCTCAAACAGGTCATTTGGTTTTATCTACTTTGCATACAAATTCAGCGGCGGAAACTCTGACTCGATTACTGAATATGGGGGTTCCTTCCTATAACGTGGCAAGTTCGGTGAGTATTATTATTGCCCAACGTCTAGCAAGACGCTTATGTGCCCACTGTAAAGTTGAAGATATAATTCCTGCCCCTGAACTTGAAAAGCAGGGTTTTACCGCTGAGCAGCTGCATGAAATTAAGTTATTCAAACCTGTTGGCTGCGCACAATGTACCGGCGGTTATAAAGGTCGGGTCGGTATTTATGAGGTCATCAAAATCAGTGAAAAAATGTCTTCTATTATTATGGAAGGTGGAAACTCTATGGATATTGCTCAACAGTGTCAAAAAGAGGGGTACAATAACTTACGTCAATCAGGCTTACAAAAGGCACATCAAGGCGTTACGAGTCTAGCCGAAATAAACCGAGTAACTTCTGCATAAGATAACCCATTGCACTACTATTCTGTTATATATTGACTAATATTAGCATTAAGAAACAATTTGAATTTTATAGGTAAAGCATCATATGGCAATATCAGGAGCTAAACAACGCAAAATCCCCAAAGCTAAAGCTCTTGATATTTTTGTGTGGCATGGCGTAAACCGCAAAGGGAAAAAAGTAAATGGAGAACTTCCCGCAACAAGTATGCTTGAAATAAAATCGCAGTTACGTAAACAAGGCATTACACCAGGAAAAGTAAGAAAGAAAGCAAAGTCGCTTTTTGGCAGTTCTAAAGATAAAAAAATATTACCTGCAGATGTTGCTATCATGACGAGACAAATTGCAACTATGCTGGGCGCTGGTGTTCCATTGGTTCAAACGATTGAAATGATTGGGAAAGGCCATAGTAATGGTAATATGCAAAGACTATTAGGCGACATCGGTAATAAATTACAATCAGGTATCCCGTTATCTGATTGTTTACGTGAACACCCGAGATATTTTGACGACTTATATTGTGATTTAGTCAGTTCTGGCGAACAGTCTGGTGCGCTTGAAACTATTTATGATCGTATTGCCACCTACCAAGAAAAAGCAGAAGCGCTAAAATCAAAAATCAAAAAAGCGATGACCTATCCTATTTCTGTATTAGTAATAGCATTGATTGTGACCTCCATTTTATTAATTTTTGTTGTGCCTGTATTCCAAGATATATTTGCTGGTTTTGGTGCCGAACTACCTGCTTTCACTTTGCTAGTTATCGCTATATCTGAATTTATGCAAGCTTATTGGTATTTAGGGCTAGCCGGCATTTTCATTGCTAGTTTTTTATTCAAAAAAGCGCATCTCAATAGTCTGCGTTTCAGAGACAGTGTTGATAGAAAAATACTAAAAATCCCTGTTATTGGTATGTTACTCGAAAAAGCGGCTGTTGCACGTTATGCCAGAACCCTTTCCACGACTTTTGCTGCTGGTGTACCGTTGCCTGATGCCCTAGAGTCAGCTGCAGGCGCCTCTGGCAATGCGGTATTTCGTATAGCTATTTTGGAAATTCGTGCGGAAGTCTCATCCGGTATGCAAATGAATTTAGCCATGCGTAATTGTAATATTTTTCCTGATATGGTGATTCAAATGGTCGCTATTGGTGAAGAGTCGGGCGCTGTTGATGATATGCTTGCAAAGGTCGCTACAATTTATGAACAACAAGTTGATGATGCTGTAGACTCTCTTACAAGTCTACTTGAGCCGATGATCATGGCAGTTTTAGGTGTGGTGATCGGTGGATTAATTATCGCTATGTACCTACCCATTTTCGAGATCGGAAAAATAGTCTAATTGATTGTACTAATGATTTATAAGATTTTTTCTATTAATTGATGTTTAAAAAATAATAAAAAAAGGTTTTATCTTGGCTGAATTTATATACTTATCAGAGAATAACGCTCTATTTTTTTATGGTTTTATCTTTGTGCTATCATTAATGATTGGTAGCTTCTTAAATGTAGTCATTTATCGTCTTCCTAAGATGCTTGAACAAGGATGGTATCAGGAATGTCGAGAATTTCTGGCTGATGAGCTCAAACATGCATCAACCACAGATGAGACTATATTAACGTTATCAACACCGAACTCTACTTGTCCACATTGCCAACACAGTATCCGTTTTTACGAAAACATTCCTGTTATCAGCTGGTTATTATTGAAAGGCAAATGTAGCCAGTGTAAGAATAAAATCTCGGCTCGTTATCCCTTAATAGAAATATCAACCGCTTTATTAAGCTTAGTTATTGCTCAGCACTTTGGCGTGACTATTATAACTTGTTACGCCCTAATACTAACTTGGGGGTTAATTGCATTAACCATGATCGACTTTGACCATATGTTACTGCCCGACCAAATCGTTTTACCATTGTTGTGGCTAGGACTTATAGTCAATTTGTCAAATGGTATTGTGCCTTTACAAGATGCCGTGATAGGCGCTATTGCAGGATATGTCAGTCTATTTAGTGTTTTTTGGTTATTCAAGTTAGCCACAGGGAAAGAAGGCATGGGCTTTGGCGACTTTAAATTATTTGCTCTTTTTGGAGCTTGGGTAGGTTGGCAATTGTTACCCTTACTTATCTTAATGGCTTCAGTGGTTGGGGCCATTATTGGTATCAGTCTGATCATTTTTAAAAACCACCAGAAAGGTCAAGCAATTCCATTTGGTCCTTATATTGCAATAGCCGGATGGATAACACTTTTATGGGGCGATTTAATATGGTCTTGGTATTTATCGCAAGTACTATAACGTTATAAATATGAATAAGACTAAAAAAATTGTCATTGGTTTGACTGGTGGTATTGGCAGTGGTAAAACCACTGTTGCTAATATATTTGCAGATTTAGGTGTTGATATAATTGATGCTGATATCGCCGCAAGAAAAGTAGTAATCCCCCAAAGCAATGCACTTCAACAAATATCTAATCATTTTGGGAGCCAGTTTATTCAAGCTGACGGTTCACTTAACCGCCCCTTATTACGTAGTCAAATATTCAATCATGAAAAAGATAAGCTTTGGCTAAATAATTTACTCCATCCACTGATAAGACAAACGATGCTAGATGAAATTCAACAAAGCCAATCATCATATTGTTTACTCGTTGCCCCGCTGTTGATAGAAAATAATTTGCAGAGTTTAGTTGATCGTATTTTAGTCATTGATATTAATGAGGAAGAGCAAATAAAACGTGCAATTATTCGTGATCCTAGCTCTCAGGAAGAAATAATAAAAATTATCGCTAGTCAAGTACCTCGACAAGAACGCTTAAAATTTGCAGATGATATTATTGATAATAGTAAAAGTGATCTAAGTATTATCAAAAATATCGTATTAAAATTAGATAAAAAATACCATGGATTGGTTAAAAATTAGTAATTTTGTACAATATTCACTGTTTTTGGTAAAAAAATTCGCCATTTATGTTGGGTGTGGTTAGTATATAAAATTAATCACAAAGCTTTAGTAGTGACATTAAATTAATGGCCAAAATTTTATATGAACATCCGCTCAATGAACGGATCCGTAACTACCTTAAACTTGAGCATTTATTTAGTCAGGCACAAGATTGTTTGCAACGTAAGATTTCGGTAAGTCATCAAGTATTTTTTAACGCTTTATTTGCCATTATTGATACGTTGGAAAGAAATGATGTACGTGGAGATTTGATCAAAGATCTTGAAAAGTTAGAACAAAACTTAGTGATTTGGTCACAAGCTCCAGAAGTTGACGATGGTATTTTAGCTGATAATCTCCAACAGACTGTAGAGCTTGTTTGTCAATTAAAATCAAATACTCCGCTATGGGCTCAACTTAAAAATGACAAGTTCCTAGCGACGTTAAAACAACGCTTTGCTATACAAGGCGGTAGTTCAAGTTTTGACCTACCTCAATTACAGTTCTGGTTGCATCAAGATAGCGAAATCCTCGCTAAAGATGTCCAAGGCTGGTTATTATTGCTCGAGCAAATTAAAAACGCTTTAGATCTTGTCTTAAAGTTTATTCGTCAGCGAGTAAGCTTTAAACAGATTGAAACTGAAAGTGGCTTTTATCAAGATAATGGCGAAGGGATTTTATTACTTCGTATTAAAGTTGATCAACAGTTACCGTATTATCCAACCGTCAGCGGTAATCGTTTTCGTTATTCTATTCGTTTTATGTCGCCTTGTGATAGCACTGGACGTAAATATTCGAATAGTGCGACTTCATTTGAGTTAGCCCGTTGTTAGTATTACTCTGTTTTATTTCGTATAATACTTTCTATTAAAATTTAGACTACAAGCCCTAATTATGCCCCTAAAAGTATCTTGTCCTTCTTGCAAAAAAGAAGTTATTTGGCAACCAGAAAGCACATTCCGTCCCTTTTGTTGTAAACGCTGTCAATTAATTGATATTGGTGAATGGGCAGATGAAGGACATAAAATTACTCAGCCATTACAAGGTGATATTGAATTAACTGAAGAGATGCTTGACACGCTTGAGGGTGAATTTCTACAAAGTAATAAATTTTTTGTTGAGCCAGAGTAGTGATTAACTCCTTGCTAATAATTATTCGCTAATAATGATTAGCAAGTAATTTTTCAATAATTTTAGCATTTGCCTTTGGAAAATCTAGCTCGACTAATTCATCCAATGAAAACCAACCCGATTTTTGCCCTTCTTGAGCAATAGGCTCTTGTTGAAAATTGTCAACGACATAAACATCTAATAGTACCTTTTTATCCCCATAATCATGATTAATTTCAATGAGCGGGGAACAAGATAGAATGTCGATAGCAATCTCTTCTTGAAGCTCTCTATGTAAAGCTTGTGCTACCGTTTCATCTTTTTCTACCTTACCACCCGGGAATTCCCATTTACCACCTTGATGGGTACTCTCAAGACGCTTGGTTAAAAAGTATTGTTGATCTCGAACAATAACGCCAACAGCCACATGCACTACTTTTTGCATTTTATATCCTACGATGTTCAAATTAAACGATAGATGTTGCAACTTTCATATTCAAATTTATATTCATTAAGTACATCATCTAGATTATCAAAAAAAACGCCAGTAAATAACTGGCGTTTTTTATATTTAACAAGAAGTAACTATTAAGTTAGTTTACCATGACATTGTTTATATTTCTTACCTGAGCCACAAGGACAAGGCTCATTACGACCTGCTCTTGGAACTTCTGGCTTCGTTTCCACATTACTTAGAGACTCATGTGTATATTCTTTTGGTATATCTTCAGCTTTGCGATGTTGTTCTTCAACAGCTTCAACATCTGATTCAGCACGAATTTGAACTTTACTCAGAATACTTATTACGTCGTATTTCAAACTATCTAATAATTCACCAAATAACTCAAAAGATTCACGTTTAAATTCCTGCTTGGGGTTTTTCTGCGCATAACCACGTAAATGTATACCTTGACGTAAATGATCCATCGCGGCTAAATGTTCTTTCCAATGTGAATCTAAGCTTTGTAACATAACAGCTTTTTCAAATTGGCGGATTACATCAGCACCTACTTGTTCTTCTTTTTCAGTATAATTACCTTCGACTTCAGTTAATAACTTTTCGCGTAATGTTTCTTCGTGTAACTTGTTGTCTTCCTCAAGCCACTTTGCTATAGGAAACTCTAAAGCTAACTCACCTTTAAAACGTTCTTCTAAACCAGAGATGTCCCACATTTCTTCCAAAGATTGTTGAGGGATATGTTGATTTATAATGCCCGTTACAACATCTATGCGGATATTCTTGATGACATCTTTAATATCAGCTTCATCCATTAATTCGTTACGTTGTTCATATATAACCTGGCGTTGATCATTAGAAACGTCATCGAATTCAAGTAATTGCTTACGTATGTCGAAGTTACGACCTTCAACTTTACGTTGTGCGTTTTCTATACTACGGGTAACCCATGGATGTTCAATCGCTTCGCCGTGTTCCATACCTAATTTACGCATCATATTAGAAATACGTTCTGAGGCGAAAATGCGCATCAAACCATCTTCCATTGATAAATAAAAGCGTGTTGAACCTGCATCTCCTTGACGTCCTGAACGGCCACGTAATTGATTATCAATACGACGAGACTCATGACGCTCAGTTGCTACTATATGTAAGCCACCTAACTCTAAAACTTTATTGTGTTGTACTATCCATTCTTCTTTCGTCTTAGCAATATTTGCTTCGCTTTGATCTTTTAATTTAGCAACAATTGCATCAAAGTTTCCGCCTAAAACGATATCGGTACCACGACCGGCCATATTAGTAGCAATAGTCACCGCACCAACTTTACCTGCATCAGCAACTATTTCAGCTTCTTGCTGATGAAATTTAGCATTCAATACTTTATGCTTAATTTTTGCTTTCTTTAAGAAGTCAGATAAAAATTCTGATGTCTCTATACTGATTGTACCAACGAGAACAGGTTGTCCGCGCTCAACACAATCTTTTATATCATCAAGAATGGCTTCAAATTTTTCGTCTGCGGTTAGATAGATCAAATCAGCCATGTCTTTACGGATCATCGGTTGATTTGTAGGAATAACGACAGTTTCCAAACCATAAATATGGTTAAATTCAAAAGCTTCAGTATCAGCTGTACCTGTCATACCAGAAAGTCTTTCGTAAATACGGAAGAAATTTTGGAATGTAATAGAAGCTAACGTTTGATTTTCATTTTGAATGTTTACACCTTCTTTTGCTTCAACAGCTTGGTGTAAACCTTCTGACCAACGACGGCCTTCCATTGTACGACCGGTATGTTCATCAACAATAACAATTTCATCATCTTTAACAATGTAATCTACATCTTTTTGGAAGAGCTTATGAGCGCGCAATGCTGCCATAACATGATGTAACAAGGTAATATTGGTCGCTGAGAATAACGAATCTCCATCTTGAATGAGACCTTTCTCATTCATGATTTCTTCTATTCTTATTTGGCCATGTTCTGTTAGGTATATTTGCTTAGATTTTTCATCAATCGTGTAATCACCTTCAACAAAATCTTTTGATTGGCCGGTATCTTGATCTTTATCTTCTTCATTTTGAAGAACTAACGTGGGTACAACGACGTTAATTTGGCGATAAAGTTCAGAGCTGTCTTCCGCTTGACCAGAAATAATTAATGGTGTTCTAGCTTCATCAATTAATATTGAATCAACTTCATCAATAACAGCAAAATTTAATGGTTTTTGAGCACGTTCCTCAGGCGAAAAAGCCATATTGTCGCGTAAGTAGTCGAAACCAAATTCGTTGTTTGTCCCGTAGGTCACATCAGCATTGTAAGCGGCTTGCTTTTCAGCAGAGGCTAAGCCAGCAATGTTACAACCAACAGTCATACCTAGAAATTCGAATAAAGGACGACACCAATCAGCATCACGTGTTGCAAGGTAATCATTTACCGTAATTACGTGCACACCCTTGCCCGTTAAACCATTCAAATATGATGGTAGAGTTGCTGTTAACGTTTTACCTTCACCCGTACGCATTTCAGCAATTTTGCCATCATTTAATACCATGCCACCAATCATTTGCACGTCAAAATGGCGCATACCAAAGACACGTTTACTGGCTTCACGCACTACAGCAAAAGCTTCTGGCAATATACTTGAAAGTGATTCTTCTTTGGCTAAACGCTCTTTAAATTCTGCGGTTTTTGCTTTTAGTTCTTCGTCAGAAAGAGATTCCATTACAGGCTCTAGCGCGTTTATTTTTATTACTTCTTTATTCATTTGCTTGATTAATCGGTCATTACGACTACCAAACATTTTTGTCATTAACTTTACAAACATCTTGTTAAACCATATTGCTATTAGAAGAAAATCTTCCGCTGAAAATAACGTGACCTATAATGATCACATAAATTGTTTTTATTTTGCTTTTCTATATACGAACTTAATTGGATCTATCTGTGCATTATTACGTAAAATTTCGTAATGAACATGAGGTCCTGTAGAGCGACCTGTGCTTCCCATACGCGCAATAACTTGCCCTTTACTTACAACTTCTCCCATTTTAACTAATATTTCTTTATTATGACCATAACGTGTTTTTAACCCTTTACCGTGATTGATCTCGATAAGTTGTCCATATCCGTAACGGTCACTTGCCCAACTAACAACACCTGAAGCTGTCGCTATTATTGGAGCATCTTCTTTACCTGCGAAGTCTAAGCCCTTATGAACTGCGGGTTTCCCACTAAAAGGATCTTTACGTACACCGTAGTATGAAGAAAGCCACCCCTTTGTTATTGGTCGACCAGATAAATAACTCGTACTTTCTATATGGTGACCCAAAGTCACAGATTCAAGCGTAGTGAGTTGATTTTCTTCATGTCGTAAACTTTCTTCTAGAATAGATATTTCAATTAACATCTCTGCTAATGATTTTTTATGACTGGTTTGGCTCTGTAACATAGGGCCACCAGCGGGAGGGAGTTGTTGAAAATTAAACTCGTCTTCAGGTATTGATGCTTCACTTGCTAAACGGTCACCTAAAGCATTTAACCGTAATACCTGACTTTGAAGCTCGGCGAGTTTCATGGTTAGCGCAGTTAATTGCTGTTCACTTAAAGGATTTTTTTCTATTTTAGCAGGTGAACTTAGTGCAAAGGGCAAAATTTTTGGTACTTCATTCGCAGAAAATAATAAATGGATAACAAAACCTGAAATTAACGCGAAAAACAATATCGCAGATAACCAATGCAACTTATTTAGTTTCATTGAAAATCTAACGTTCTTTCCACGATACAGTAGTGTTAAACTCATAATTACTTAAATACTATTCCAAAGTAGAGTGGTTAATGGCACGAAAAACTAGAAAGCCTTCAGATATGTCAGAGCTCTTTCAATCATCGAAAGGCACTTTGGCACAAATAGCGGCAAAAACCAACTCTTTAACTATCTTGTCTGACATTGTACGCCAAACATGCCCTGACCTACCAGCAGATGTCTGGCATATTGCCAATTTTAAACAGAAATCTTTAGTCATTGAAGTGACTTCTGCCGTTTGGAGTCAACGTTTACAGTTTGAGCGCATGAATATTTGTCGAGAACTGTCCATCGCTACTGAAAATGCTTTCGACCAAATTGAAATTAAAGTATCACCTTATCGAAATAAGGTTGCTTATCAACCCGAAAAAAAAGCGTCTGTTCCGCTTCAAATTTCTCAAAACACAGCCAATCAATTACTGGCTGTTGCTAAAAACGCACCCGAGAGTTTAAAGAAAAAATTAGAAAAGTTGGCTAAACATGCGCAAAAGAATCTCACCTAATTACCCCTTTATGTACCATTGGATTGACAGCTTTTTTTAAAAGAAAAAACCAGTCAATTGACTGGTTTTTTGTTTTCTTCATGTTTATAAAATTTAACTAAAAAGCAGCGGTAGCAACTTCTTGGTATTGTATAGGAGATGGTGTTTCGTCTTCGTAAGTCACCCATTCCCAACTTTCTTTCTGTTTAAACACTTCTCTTAAAAGAATATTATTTAATCCATGTCCTGATTTAAAGGCATTTAGCTCACCTAAAATACTATGACCACACATAAATAAATCGCCAATCGCATCTAATATTTTGTGTTTAACAAATTCATCGTCGTATCGAAGATCGTCTTTATTAAGCATACGATACTCATCAAGCACAATGGCGTTTTCTAAACTGCCACCTAAAGCTAAGTCGTGCGAGCGGAGGAACTCGATATCACTCATAAAGCCAAAAGTTCGTGCTCGACTAATTTCTTTTATAAATGAGCAGCTGGATAAATCCATGCTCATCGTTTGACACGTGTTCGATATAACTGGGTGATCAAATTCAATGGCAAAATTTATTTTAAAACCATGATGAGGTTTTAATTCAGCCCATTTGTCACCTTCTTCAACACGAATCGTTTTTGTAATTCGAATAAAGCGTTTTGCTGCAGCTAATGTTTTAATGCCTACCGATTGAATCAAATAGACAAACGGTAATGCACTACCATCCATAATAGGGATTTCAGGAGAATCAATTTCAACAATTAAGTTGTCAATTCCTAAACCTGCGGCAGCTGATAACAAGTGTTCGACGGTGGAAATCTTTACACCTTGTTCATTAACTAAACACGTACATAAAGTTGTTTCGCCCACAGCTTCAGGTGTTGCTGGAATTTCAACAACTGGATCGAGGTCGATACGGCGAAAAACGATGCCGGTATTTGCTGGTGCAGGACGGAGAGTCAATTGCACCTTTTCACCTTTATGTAAGCCAACCCCGAGGGCCGTTACACTTTCTTTTAATGTACGTTGTTTAATCATAAATGCCTTATTAAGCTTTTATTTTACTTTCAAATGCACCGTCTATTTTTGACGGGGGCATAATATAGCAAAAAAACTTAACAAAATCAAAATATCAGCTTTTAGCTACGCTTTATTCTAAACAGCACTGTTCAACCAGTACTATTCTAATGACGAATTAGTATCAATATCAATAGACCCTAAAGCTTCCTATTATCATTCAACTATTTACGGTTTATTAATCAGCCTGCTTGCGTAAGAATGCTGGAATATCTAAATAGTTTTCTATATCCGCCGCAGTTTGTACTTGTGCATTGCTGTCTTGCATTGTTATTGGTGCTGAATTTATTTCTGCTTGTGGGCTGGCAATAAATTCTTGTCCAACAGCAATAGGTGCAATGGTAGGTGCTGGGTTTACTAACGTTATATCAGGCTTACGCTCTGCGCCAATACCTGTTGCCACAACGGTTACTCGTAATTCATTGGTCATTTCAGGGTCAATTACCGCACCAACAACAACCGTTGCATTTTCTGAAGCAAAGGCTTTAACTGCATTACCAACTGTTTCAAACTCATCGATACTAATATCCATGCCGGCAGTTATGTTAACCAAAATACCACGAGCACCTGCAAGATCAACATCTTCAAGTAACGGACTTGAAATTGCAGCTTCTGCAGCTTCTTCAGCACGATCAGGACCCGAAGCTATACCAGACCCCATCATAGCGGTACCCATTTCTGACATAACGGTACGCACATCAGCAAAATCGACGTTGATTAAACCAGGACGTGTAATTAGCTCCGCAATACCTTGAACAGCACCTAACAATACGTTATTGGCTGCTTTAAAAGCGTCAAGTAACGATGTTCCAGGGCCTAATACTTTTAATAGTTTTTCATTCGGAATCGTTATCAATGAATCTACACTCTTCGACAAAAATTCGATACCTTGATCCGCGTAATTCATACGCTTCTTACCTTCAAATGGGAAGGGTTTTGTAACAACTGCAACCGTTAATATGCCCATTTCTTTCGCTATTTCTGCTACAACAGGTGCTGCTCCTGTTCCTGTACCACCACCCATACCAGCGGCAATAAATATCATATCCGCACCTTGTAACGTTTCTCTGATCGTTTCACGATCTTCTTCTGCACTGCGGCGACCTATTTCAGGATTTGCGCCAGCACCTAAACCTTTAGTCACATCAGCACCTAGCTGTAAAGTAACATTGGCTGCTGAATTACGTAGTGCTTGTGAATCAGTATTTGCCGTAATAAATTCGACACCTTCAATAGTTTGGCAAACCATGTGTTCTACTGCGTTACCGCCGCCTCCGCCTACACCTATTACTTTAATTACTGCTTCTTCGTTATGATCTTCCATTAATTCAAACATTTTATACTCTCCGATTTTTTATTATGTTTTGTTCCACCAAAACGCGATTTATCTTTTCTTTTTTTCGCCTGCTGCAGCAGGCTATAAAACTTTTTAATATATTCTAACAATCAATAAATGAGCCTTTAAAACTCACCTTTAAACCAAGCAAGAATTCGTGAAGTAAAACTTGCAATACCATCACTTTTCTTACTTTCTATATTTTGCTGTTCACTCGCTTGCATACCGTAATGCAATAAACCTACAACGGTAGAGTAAGTTGGATCATCAACATACTCTTTTAAGCCACTTGACTCTTTTGGTTTGGCTACACGCACTGGCATTTGAAAAACTTCTTCTGCAAATTCGACAACACCTTCCATTTTTGCCGTACCACCGGTTAAGACATAACCTGCGGCAATTTGATCTTCTAACCCTGCTTCACGTAACTCTTCTTGTATAAGCTCGAAAAGCTCTTGATAACGAGGCTCTACGACTTCAGCTAATGTGTGACGAGACATTGAACGAGCAGGACGCCCGCCAACACTAGGCACTTCAATATTCTCTTCCATACTTACCATTTGACGAAGTGCACAAGCGTACTGGACTTTTATGTCTTCTGCATGGCTTAACGGTGTTCTAAATATTTTGGCTATATCACTCGTTACCTGATTACCTGCAACAGGAATAACCGCAGTGTGGCGTAATGCACCACCAGCGAATACAGCTATATCCATTGTGCCGGCGCCCATATCAACCACACAAATACCAAGCTCTTTTTCATCATCGGTTAAGGTAGCGTAACTTGATGCTAACGCTGAAAAAATAAGTTGGTCTGCTTTTACTTCGCAGCGTTCAACACATTTAACGATATTTTTTGCCATATCATTAGCACAAGTAACAATGTGAACTTTTGCCTCCATACGGACACCTGACATACCAATTGGGCTTTTTATGCCATCTTGACAGTCAATACTGAATTCCTGTGGTAAAACGTGCAGCATACGACGTTCCGCAGAAATAGGTACTGATCTTGCGGTATGTATTACGTTATCAACATCTTCTTGAATAACTTCTTTGTCGTTAATTGGCACCATACCGTTTTCATTTTGACAACTGATATGCTTACCTGAAATACCCAAGTACACCGAACTTATTTGGCAATCAGCCATTAATTCAGCTTCATTGATGGCACGCTGAATGGATTGAATAACTAAATTCAAATCGTTAACGCCACCTTTATCCATACCTCTTGCAGGCTGATTACCAACACCAACAATACTTAATTTATTGTCGGGCGTGATTTCACCAACAGCAACAGATATTTTCGATGTTCCGATATCTAAACCTACCACAAGATTTCTTTCGTTTACTTTTGACATTAAGGTTAAGCTCTTTGTTTTTTCTCTGTGGTTTTCCAACCTACAGCGAGTCCAGTGTCATAACGTAAATCAACATAATCAACTTGTTGATTTTCTTTTTTTGTTTTTATTATTTGTGGGTATACATCCATAAAGCGTTGCACCCGCTCAATTTTATTCTCTCGGCCTAAATTAAGCATTACACCGTCATTTAGTGTCAACTGCCACGAATGTCGCTCCGTAAGCAATAACTCATCAATTGATAATCCACTAAATTTCAATAACTTACTTAAGTTAACAAAATTATCTAATGCGATATCTTCACTTCCCTCTGGACCAAAAAATGCAGGTAATGTCGATGTTAAACGCGTTATATCTGCTTGAAATGCTTTGCCGTATTGATTAAGCAAAAAATCACCATTCCATAAGGCTATTGGTGTTTGATCAACAACGTAAATTTTTAGTTCATTTGGCCATTTTTTACGCACTGATACTGAATACACCCAAGGCAGTCCTGCGACTTTTTCTTGTACTTCATTTACATCCACTTTAAAAAAATTGCCTAAATTAACATGTTCAATCGCGTCTTCAATATCTTGTCTTATCGTAAAGGGCATCTCACCACCAATAACAATAGAAGTTACAGGCGTAGACTCTTCAGACGTCATTTTATTATTTAAATACCAACTAAATGAAACAATAGTAACAATAACAAGCACAAAAAATGATACACCTAGCCAAAATGACCAGTGTAATATTTCGTTTTCTTCAGTCTGTGATGTTCGCACTGACGTTTGTTTGTTGTTATTTTTTGTCATTATTATGTGGCCAATTTTTCTGTACTCATCTCAACTATTTTAGTAACAAGCTCACTAAAATTAATACCGTGCACTTTTGCTGATTTAGGCACGAGTGAAGTTTCAGTCATACCTGGCACTGTATTTACTTCGAGTAATTGCCATTGGTTTTCATTGTTTCGCATAATATCTACACGTCCCCAGCCTTTAGCTCCTGTTGCTTTAAACGCTTTTAGTGCTAATACCCTTAATGCACTTTCATCTTCATCACTTAAACCAGCAGGACAGTGATACTGCGTAGTGGTTGATTGATACTTTGCTTCATAATCATAAAATTCACGAGGGGTTTCCATATGAATAGCAGGTAATGCTTCGTCACCTAAAATTGCCACGGTGTATTCTGGTCCAGTGATCCAGGCTTCGACTAATATTTCATCATCATATTCAAATGCTGCCGTTAATGCTTTATGTAACTCATTAGCCGTTTGTGCCTTCGCCATGCCAATACTTGAACCTTCATTGGCAGGCTTTACCATCACCATATCGCCAAGTTTATTAAGTATCTTTACTGCTTGCCCTTCTTCGTAATCATTTTTATCAACAATAGCGTATGGCGCGGTTGGTAACCCTTGCGCTTGGAAAACTTGCTTGCTACGAATCTTGTCCATCGATAACGCTGAACCTAAAACATCAGAACCTGTGTATGGAATGCCCATATACTGTAAAGCACCTTGCACACAACCGTCTTCACCACCTCTTCCATGTAATGCGATAAAGACACGGTCAATATTGCGCTTTGTTAAGTCCGTTAGACAAAATCCTTTTGTATCAATTAACTCAACCTCAAATCCTGCTTGGCGCAAACCTTCTGCCACTGCTTTCCCTGAATTGAGCGACACCTCACGTTCAGCAGAGTCCCCACCATATAAAACAGCTAACTTTTGACTGTTAAGAACCGTCATGTTCAGCTCCTTTCATATCAACGGTTAATAACGGGTTTTGTATGATCTTACGTGCAATCACACCAATGGTGCCAGCACCTTGAGTAATGACCATATCGCCATCTTGTAATTGTGCGTGTAATAATTCGGCTAACTTTTCTGGGTCGCTTACATATATCGGTTCAATTTGACCACGTTGACGAATGCTACGGGCTAAACTTTTACTGTCAGCACTGATAATCGGTGTTTCACCTGCGGCGTAAACATCGAGAAGCAATAAACAGTCTACTTCCGACAGTACTTCAACAAAATCTTCATATAAATCACGAGTACGAGAATAACGATGTGGTTGAAAAATCATCACCAAACGCTTTTCAGGCCAACCATTTCGCATGGCTTTAATCGTTGCTTTGACTTCGCGTGGATGATGTCCATAATCATCAATTAGCACCATCTCACCATTTTCTGTAGACAAATTAGCGAGTTGTTCAAAGCGTCGACCGATGCCCGCAAATTTTTCTAATGCGCTCACAATAGCTTTGTCAGCAACACCTTCATCTGTTGCAACAGCAATACTTGCTAATGCATTTAATACATTATGTTCACCGGGTAGATTTACAGACATATCAATATCAACAAAACCTTCACGCTGTACCGTAAAGTGGCTTATACCGCCATGTTGTTTAAAATTAATTGCTCGTACATCAGCATCTTCACTAAAACCATAAGTGATCACTTGACGACTCATGCGTGGTAATAGTTCACGTACTACGGCGTTATCAATACAAACTACAGCTAAACCGTAAAAGGGCAAGTTGTGTAAAAATTCAATATAAGTGTCTTTAAGTTTTTCAAAATCGCCTTGATAAGTTTCCATGTGATCTTCATCTATATTCGTGATCACTGAAACCATGGGCTGTAAATGTAAAAATGAAGCGTCACTTTCATCTGCTTCTGCAATTAAATAACGACTAGTCCCTAGACGTGCATTTGTACCCGCACTATTTAATAATCCACCGATAACAAATGTAGGGTCTAAATCCCCCTCAGCAAAAATGCTTGAAATCAAACTCGTTGTTGTCGTTTTACCATGTGTTCCGGCAATCGCGACACCGTGTCGAAAACGCATGAGCTCTGCTAACATTTCAGCACGACGTACAACAGGAATACGTAATTTCTGAGCGTTAACTAGTTCTGGATTGTCGGCATTAATGGCTGTTGAAACAACAATCACACTCGCCCCAATAATATTTTTTTCTGCATGTCCGATGGTGATATCTGCACCTAAAGCCGTTAAACGAGTAACCACTTGATTTTCGCCAATATCTGATCCGGTAATTTTATAACCTTCATTTAACAATACCTCAGCAATCCCACCCATGCCTGCACCACCAATACCGACAAAGTGAATACACTTTACGCGTCGCATTTCAGGTACTTTTATAGGGGCTGTGTTATTCGACATCTTATTTTTCATTGTTGTTAATATCTTACTCATTAGTGAACTAACCCCACGCAAGTATGAGCAACACGATTTGTTGCATCAGCGTGAGCAGCGTCATGTGCGGCTTTCACCATAGATTGCACCACACTGTCGGAAACAAAAAGGCTGTTAAGCATTTGCGCTAAAGTTGTTCCGTTAAATTCTTTTTGTGGTAATAATTTTGCAGCACCTCGAGAAACTAAGTACATAGCATTTTTTGTTTGGTGGTCATCAACAGCATGCGGTAAAGGTACGAAAATAGCAGGTTTAGCCGCCATCGCTAATTCAGAAACAGTTAATGCACCTGCTCTGCAAATTACTACGTCTGCCCATTGGTAAGCCGCTGCCATATCTTCAATAAATTCGGTCACTTTTACTTTGTCTTCAGCCATGCCAAATCGTTGATAATTTGCTAATACCGATGCCTGACTATCACGACCCGTTTGATGCCAAACGTTTATATTTTGTAGGTGAATTTGTTTTAATGCTTGCGGTACCGTATCGTTTAGAATTTTTGCACCAAGGCTACCGCCAACGACTAAAACTTTTTTACTACTACTTGGATGCTCTGGTACAACGGGTGTTAATTCAGTTATTTCTTTACGTAATGGGTTTCCAACAACTTGATATTTGACCCCATTTTTAAATGCATTTGGGAATGCACTTAAGACTGTTGTGGCTATCTTAGCTAAATATCGATTTGTCATGCCAGCCACTGCATTTTGTTCATGAAGCACCAAAGGTATACGCATTAACCAAGCAGCAAATCCACCAGGAGCACTTGCATAGCCCCCCATGCCGAGAACAACATCAGGTTTTACTTTACGTAAAATTGATATTGACTGTATGACTGACTGTAATAGTTTAAAAGGTATTTTAACACGCTCTATTAAGCTTTTATTACGTACCCCTGCAATATTAATAAATGAAATGTCAAAACCGTGTTCAGGAACAATTTTTGCCTCCATACGCTTTTCAGTGCCAAGCCAATGTATAGCCCATCCTTTGGCTTGAAGCATTTCAGCTACTGCAATACCAGGAAAAATGTGCCCACCCGTGCCACCTGCCATCACTAATAAAGTGGGTAATTTTTTACGTGTCTTTTCTTCAAATCCAGTCATATTGTTCACCCTCCTTATGTTGTTCTTTTCCAGGTGTTATTGGTGCTTTAGTTACTGTGTCAATTTTTTTAACTTTGTTCTTTTTCAACTTTTTCTTACTTGTGGCTTGAATACTTTGCAAACGAATTTCATGATCGATTCTCATTAAGATAAACACTGCCATCGTCATGATTATCATAGAGCTGCCGCCATAACTTAACAGTGGCATCGTTAAGCCTTTAGTCGGCACAATACCTGCGCTAGCCCCTACATTAACCGCTGCTTGAAAACTCACCCAAATACCAATAGCGTAGGCAAAAAATCCTTCAAAGTATTTTTCTTTTCGTAAAGCGGCCCTACCCAGAAGCAGCGCCTTGAGGACTAAAAACATGCTCAGTAATAAAATGACACTCACGCCTACAAAACCAAATTCCTCCGCTACAACTGCCATCACAAAATCGGTATGTGCTTCAGGTAAATAATCAAGTTTTTGAATACTATTACCTAAGCCTTGACCAAAAATTTCACCACGACCATACGCCATTAATGATTGTGTTAATTGATACCCACTCCCAAAAGGATCTTGCCATGGATCTAAAAACCCTGTTACGCGTGCCCAACGATAAGGAGAGAAATAAGCGAGCGCGGATAATAAACTAATGCCAACGCCAGATACACAAGCAAATTGCCATATTTTTGCACCCGCTAAAAATAACAAACCAAAGGTGGTCACAAACATCACAATAATTGTGCCTAGATCGGGTTGCATTAATAACAATGCGCCAAGTACGCCAAAAACGATAAGTGGCTTAGCAAACCCTTTAACGTTTTCCATGACTTCTTCGCGGCGACGCACTAAGTAAGCTGATAAATAACAAAAGAAAAATAATTTTGCAGGTTCTGCCGCTTGAATCGTAATAGGGCCAATAACAATCCAACGGGTTGAACCATTGACTGTACGTCCAACAACCAGCACCACCATTAGCAGTAAAATACCAAGCAGTAACAAATGACCACTATGCTTTTGCCACCGACTCATCGGTATACTCATTGTTATAACGGCAACGACTAAACTTAAACAAATATAAATAAAGTGGCGTTCTACAAAGTGAAATGGGTCGTTAAATAACCTTTCTGCAACGGGCATTGATGAACTTGCTACCATGACAAGACCTATCATATACATGCTAATGACGAGTAATAAATAGGTACGATCAAAGGTTGTATTACTCTGACTTTGGTTTCCTGATAACCATTTTGGTAATTTAATGTTGTCGAGGTGCGTTAAAACTGATGTCGTCATTAGTAAACCTCTCTCGATGATTGAGCTTCATTATCTGAGGAGATTTTATTTATTGCGTTAACAAAAACATTGCCACGCTCTGCAAAGTTTTTAAACATATCAATGCTTGCACAAGCAGGGGAAAGTAAAACGATATCACCGGGCTTTAATATTTTATCAATCGCATTTACCGCTTCTTGGATAGTACTTACTTTATGACTTGTTGTTTGTGCCTTTTTTGCTAACAAAGCAACTGCATCTCCATCTTTACCTAAGGTATAAACACCAGTCACATATTTGGCTATGACTGATTGTAATGAAGAAAAATCTGCCCCTTTCCCATCACCGCCCGCAATAACATACAAGTTATTATCTGCTGACATAATTGCAGCTAAACCTTCTATTGCTGCAAATGTTGCGCCGACATTGGTTGCTTTAGAATCGTTTATCCATTGTACATTCTTATATTTTGAAACTAACTGGCAGCGATGTGCTAAACCTTCAAATTCAACCAGATGCGCTAACATTTCTTTAATTGGCCAACCTGCACTGTAACCTAACGCCAATACAGCTAAACAGTTTAGGGCATTATGCAAACCAGCAATGGGTAGTTCGTCAACAGCTATAAGAGGAGTGGACCCAAACATTAATTGTGATTTTCCAGCAATAACTTCAAGCCCGAAATGTCCTTCTGAAGCTAAACCTATCCCAAAAGATATAATATTCTTAGTTGTATCTGTAACATGAGTATTTGCATCATCACGATTAATCACTGCAGTTTTACACTGTTTATAGATGCTCTGTTTAATCGCTATATAGTTTTCTAATGTTTTATGGCGGTCTAAGTGGTCATCACTAACATTTAAAACAGTGGCAGCGATAGCATTCATGCTCTGTAATGTTTCTAACTGAAAACTTGAGAGTTCTAAGACTAAGCAATCTAGTGTTTTTTTCGACTGTTCAAGCACTGGTACACCAATATTTCCGCCTAGTTCAACACTTTTCCCTAGTTTTTTCCCAATAAAAGCTAATAAAGAAACAACCGTGGATTTACCATTTGACCCAGTAACAGCAAGGATCGGTGTAGAACTATTCTGGCAATAAAGCTCAATATCACCGGCAACAATACAGTTTTCATTTATCTGGTCTGCGATATCAGCAATAGAGGTATCAATACCAGGGCTGACTAATAAAATATCTGCTGAGGCGATAAGTGCTTTATCCCATCCGCCGAGCGTTAAACTCGCTTTTGGAAATTTTTGCTGAAAAAATTCAACATTTACAGCATTATCCCGACTGTCATTAACAGAACATGTTAAACCGTTTTCTTTTAAATAACGCACACAAGACAACCCTGTTAACCCTGCACCGAGGATAACAATTTTTTGGGTTGTTAACTGCGCTAATGCTAGCGGAGCTTGTGAGGTTTGCTGTTTCATTTTATGCTTTAATACCTACTTCAATTTCTTGATTATTATTAGCGAAGTTTTAATGTGGCTAAACCAATTAAAACCAAAACTAAGGAGATGATCCAAAATCGGACAATAACTCTAGGCTCTGGCCAACCTTTTAATTCATAATGATGATGAATAGGTGCCATTCGAAAAATGCGTTGGCCACGTAACTTATACGACCCAACCTGTAAAATAACAGAAACAGTTTCAATAACGAAAACACCGCCCATGATGAACAACACTAATTCTTGTCGAACTAAAACTGCAATAACACCTAATGCCGCGCCTAATGATAAAGAACCAACATCACCCATAAATACTTGTGCTGGATATGTGTTAAACCATAAAAATCCTAAGCCGGCTCCAACAATAGCGGTACAGACAATGACTAATTCACTCGCCATCGCGATATGAGGTATATGTAAATATTCGGAGAAGTTCGCGTGGCCTGTCATATAAGCAAAAATTGCAAATGCACCTGCAACCATTATTGTGGGTACGATAGCTAATCCATCTAAACCATCTGTTAAGTTCACCGCGTTACTTGTGCCGACAATGACAAAGTAAGTCATCAAAACATAGAAAATCCCAAGCTGTGGCAATACATCTTTTACAAACGGAATCAGCAAACTTGTTTCTTCTGGGCTTTGAGAAAAATAATATAAAAACAATGCCGTTGCCAAACCAGCAATCGTTTGCCAAAAATATTTCCAACGCGCAATTAAACCATTAGCATCTTTGCGGATAACTTTACGGTAATCATCAACAAAACCAATTATTCCAAAACTTGTGATAACAAAAAGCACCACCCAAACATAGGTATTGCTCAAATCTGCCCATAATAAAACACTGACTACGATGGCGGCTAAAATTAAAATCCCCCCCATCGTGGGTGTCCCTGTTTTGACCAAATGGCTTTCAGGACCATCATCTCTTACAATTTGACCAACCTGCATGTTTTGTAAATATCGGATCAATTTAGGCCCAAAATACAAGGATATAATTAATGCGGTTAATGTACTGACAATTGCGCGAAATGTTAGATAAGAAAACACATTAAAAAAACTGTAATATTGCGTTAAATATTCACTTAGCCAAACTAGCATGAACTTTTCTCCGATGAATTATTTTCTAAAATTGACGAAGACTGTTCCACATTTTCACGCCAGTTCATAATATCTTTCACTACATTTTCCATACGGGCGCTTCGTGAACCTTTAACTAAAATTGAGATGTTTTGTTGTTCATTTTCTAATAATGAAATCAGGCAACTCATCAACTGTGCTCTTTCACTAAAATGTCGCCCATTAAAAGCATCAGACGCACTTTGGCTTAATACACCAATCGTTAATAAGTCATCAATGTTAGAAGCTTTGGCATATTCACCCACTTCTTGATGGTAACTACGCGCTTGCGCTCCCAGTTCCCCCATATCGCCAAGGATAAGTACGCGTCGCCCTGAATAACTTGACAGTAAATCCGTTGCTGCTTTTATAGATTCAACATTAGCATTGTAAGTATCATCAATTAATTTAAACGACGGTGTTAATTGATGTAAATTCATACGTCCTTGCACGGGTGACATATCTAACAAGCCCAAGCGGATATCGTTAAGGTTTGCTCCAAATTCCAAAGCAATCGTTGCCGCTGCAACAGCGTTACAAACATTGTGTTTACCCGGAACCGTTAGCTCGATATACGCATTACCTTGATCAGTATTTAATTGGAAGCTAGCACAGCCATTATCATCAAGTGTTACGTCACTAGAAAAACAATCAGCTTCTTGAAAGCATGAAAATCTTCTCACTTTTTTATCGGTTAAACGCCATTGCCATTTGTTTGCCAATTTACAATCTAGATTATAAAGCGCTACACCGTTGGTATTTAACCCTTCAAAAATTTCACCTTTAGCGCGAGCAACACCGCATAAATCACCAAACCCTTCTAAATGAGCCGCAGCAATATTATTAATAATGGCAACATCGGGCTTAACCAATGCTGTTGTATAAGCTATTTCACCTAGGTGATTCGCACCTAATTCAACAACAGCAAAGTCATGCTGCTGCTCAAGTCGTAATAATGTCAGTGGTACACCAATATCATTATTGAAGTTACCTTTTGTGGCTAATACATTGCCTAAACGAGATAAAATGGCCGCTACCATTTCTTTAACCGTTGTTTTTCCGCTACTACCGGTTATGGCAACCGCTTTAGGTGACACTTTTTCTTTCACATATGCACCTAATTCTCCAAGTGCTTTATGTGTATCCGTTACAATAATTTGAGGAATAGTTAATTCACACTGATGTTCTACAATAACGGCAGCACAACCTAATTCTACGACGCGATTAAGAAAGCGATGAGCATCAAAGTTTGGACCTTTCAACGCTAGAAATAATTCACCATTTTTCAATGCTCGACTGTCAGTATTGATACTATCAATCGTGATGTTTTTACCAACAAGTTCGCCACCGAGGATGTGAGCAATTTCAGTTAAGGATAATGGGATCATAAGATAGCCCCTAAAGATTCGCTTTCTTGTTGGTAACGATCATAAATTGATTTTACAAATTCGCGTTCGTTATAATTGATTTTTTCATTGCCTACGATGATGTATTCTTCATGCCCCTTACCTGCAAGTAATATCATGTCATCAGTTTTAGCTTTTGCTAATGTTGCTCTAATTGCTGATGCGCGATCTAATACAACAGTAATTTTTTCTGGCTTTTGACAACCTTCCAGCATATCAGCGATAATGTTTTCAGCTTTTTCGGTTCTAGGATTGTCTATAGTAAACACGATATGGTCGGCACCACTTTCTGCTGCTTGTGCCATTAATGGCCGCTTGCCTTTATCTCTGTCACCACCACAGCCAAACACGACCCACAATTCTCCTTGGCAATGGTGTCGACACGCATGTAATGCACTTGATAAAGCATCAGGCGTATGTGCGTAGTCTACAATAGTGGTCGTTTTGTTATCCGCTTTAAATGCTTCCATACGTCCAATAATAGGTGTCAATGATTTCACCGCTACAGCGATATCGCTTAATGAAATATGTTTGCTTAATAGAACAGCGATTGCAGCGAGTAAATTTTCAATGTTGAAGTCACCCATTAAGGTACTTTCAATTGGGTGTTCACCCAAATGTGTATTGAGTGTGAACTTAACACCACTCGTATGCGCTTTAATTTCAGTAGCTTGTACGTAAGCTGAATATTCAGAGATGATCGCCGATTGACCATAAACAATAACAGGTTGGGTATTTGGCCAATGCGCCAGCCAATTTTTAGCTTGTTCATCATCACCATTAAGAATGGCTATTTGTGCTGATTCTTGGCTGAATATTTTGTATTTAGCGTTAGCATAATTTTCCATGGTCAAATGATAATCAAGATGATCACGCGTCAAATTAGTGAACACGGCAATATCGAGCAAATCAGGCATCACACGTCGTTGTTCAAGCGCATGTGATGATATTTCCATAGCTACATTTTTACAGTTATCAACAGAAAACTCAGCCATTAGCTGATGCAACTGGGTCGCCGCAGGCGTGGTATTTTCTAGTGGTTGTAACGTATCAATTTGACCTGCACCATTGGTGCCTATTACAGCGGTTCTTTCTTGGCAACTTGTTAACAGTTTGGAAATTATTTGACTGGTACTGGTTTTACCGTTCGTACCGGTAATACCAATCATTGTCATATTCTGCTGTGGATTTTGATAATAAGCTTTTGCGAACGAAAACAGCTGTTGATTTAATTGGTAAAACAATACTTGTGGGATTTTTTTTGCAGAATCATCAGTCACTAAATAGGTAACGTTGCCATGTTGGTCAGCATATTCACACTCAGAGATAATTAATACGCTACCCGATTTAATCGCTTGTACAATAAAGTCATTACCATTTTTATCGCCACCTATCACCGCACAAAACACATCACCCCTCTTTATTTTACGGGTATCGTTAACTAAATCACCTAAGCTAGCCGGAAAATCTGACGACTCACTTAATATTGCAGACGGTAAATTAAAGGTATGAAAAACATCAAACAACTTGTGTTGGCTCAATGAAAAAGCAAACTTAGGCATCAGCTTGCTCCTTTTTATTTTTTAACACGGGTTTAGCGTTATCAGACACTTTATCTTTACGAATACTCGCTTCAGCAACACGTTTTCCATCTGGTGCGATATTTAGAACACGCAAAGCACCTTTCATCACTCTTGAAAAAACAGGTGCCGCCACTTCCTTACCGTGATAAAGATCCCCACCAGGTTCATTAATCACGACAACGACAACAATCTCAGGATTAGATATCGGCGCCATACCAGCAAACAAACCTACGTAATCGTTACCATAACCGCCAGCGACCGCTTTAATTGATGTCCCTGTTTTACCACCTACGCGATAACCCTCTACTTTAGCTTGAGGCGTATGGTCATCAACAACGCTTTCTAACATCGACACAATTTCTTGACTAGATTGCTGAGAAAAAATACGTTCATCTGCTAACGGTAAAGTATTAATCGTGCCTTTTTTAATGATTGTAAGCGGTTTTTTAACCCCGCCATTCGCTAACGTTGAATAAAACTTTGCAAGTTGTAATGGAGTCGTCGCAACACCATGCCCCCAAGATAAGGTGGCTAATTCAAATTTTGACCAACGTTGACGATCATGCATAATACCAGCACTTTCACCGACCAGGTCAACGCCAGTTTTTTCACCAAATCCTGCATCAAAAAACTTATCGAGTAAAAATGCTTTAGGCACTGAAAGGGCTAATTTGGTTGTGCCCATATTTGATGAATACACTAAAACATCCGTAATACTTAATTTTCCACGATTAATAGGGTCTCCGACTCGGCGGCCACCTAAGCGCATCCAACCAGGATTCGTATCTATAATGCTATTTGCTTTTGCTGAACCAAACTCTAAAGCGGTTAAAGCGGTTAAAGGCTTTAATGTTGAGCCGGGTTCGTAAAAATCAGTAATGGCACGATTTCGAAAACGATGAATAGCGGTATTTCGACGATTGTTAGGGTTATAAGAGGGGCTATTGACTAATGCTAGAATTTCACCTGTATGAGCATTAGTTACCACAACAGAACCTGATGTCGCTTTAAATGCTTTTACTGCACCTTTGAGTTCTTTATAGGCAATGGCTTGAATACGTTGGTCAATACTTAAAACGATGTCTGTAGGCTGAGTAGATGCTTGTTCAGAAAGTATTTCAATTTTTCTCCCTTTTGCATCTTTTCGATATTTTTTGTTACCATCAGTACCCGTAAGTAATTGATCGTAGACATTTTCAACGCCTTCAATACCTTTATCATCTACATTGGTAAAACCTACAACATGGGCGCTAATTTCTCCAGAAGGATAAAAACGTTTCGACTCTTTGCGTAGATGTATACCGGGTATTTTTAACTCTTTAATATATTTTGCCATCGCAGGTGAGACTTTACGCTCAACATATACAAAACGTTTACCTGGGTTTTTGACAATACGAGAGGTTAACTTACTAACATCGCGTCCTAAAACATCAGCCAGTGCCTGCCAATGCTCTTTCATTGCTAGTGCATTATTTTCCATAACAATTTTAGGATCAGCCCATACCGTTTCTACGGGAACACTGATCGCGAGTTCAAGGCCGTTACGATCAACAATCGAACCACGTTGTACCGTATGAGCAGCGTTACGCAATGAACGCATGTCCCCTTGCCTCTTCAACATGTCAGGTTCAATAATTTGAATATATGCAGTACGAGCCAGTAAACCTGCATAAACAAACACAATTAGGCCAACAACAACGTAAAAACGCCATGCCACCGAAATTTGCTGTTTATCAGGTTGTTTCTTCACTACTTTACTCATTGTTGATTAATAATGACTTCCGAATTAATATTCGGTCTTTTCATCTGTAATAATTTTCTAGCTTTGGTTTCTATCGTACTGTGCTCTGCTAAGCTGTTTTGCTCTAACACTAAATTTCGCCATTCAATATCGAGTTCATCTCGTTCTGTTAATAGAACTTCCAAACCACTCGTGGTTTGGCGATTTAAATGGGTAAAATAAATCACCGAAAATGCCGATATCACTACCATTATTAACAACAAATATATGAATATGTGTCGTTGAATATCGTGCAAAACATCTAATGGTAGCGACATTTTCGAATTAGCCATAATTATAATAGCCGCATTAATGCGCCAATCTCATTGCAACCCGCATAACCGAACTTCGTGAACGTTTGTTTTCTTCAACCTCACTTTCACTCGGCTTCAACCGACGACCAATAAGCTCTAACTTTTTACCTTTATTTAATTCTTCTTCACTAATGGGTAAACCACGGGGTACTTTTCTCCCTTGCGAATGCTTTTTCATGAATTGTTTAACGAGACGATCTTCCAAAGAATGAAAACTGATCACGACTAAGCGACCATTTTCAGCAAGTACCGATAGCGACGAAGCAAGTACTTTCTCAATTTGCTCTAATTCACTATTGATATAAATACGAATGGCTTGGAAGCTACGTGTCGCTGGGTGTTTCTTTATTTCACGTTGAGGTGCTGTGGTTTTGATTATTTTGGCTAATTGGCCTGTACGCGTATAAGGTGTTTCTTCACGTGTATCAACAATAGCGTTAGCAATTCGCCAAGCGTGCTTTTCTTCACCAAAGGTGCGTAATACCCACGTAATATCTTCAACATCGGCAACTGCAATCCATTCAGCAGCGGTTTGACCACGAGAAGTATCCATACGCATATCGAGTGGACCATCATTCATAAAACTAAAGCCACGTTCAGCTTCGTCTAATTGTGGAGAAGACACACCTAGATCCAGTAAAATACCGTCAACTTTTTCAAGTAACTGGTGCTTTTCTGCAATATTTTCTAGATCAGCAAAACCTTCGTGTTCAATAGCAAAGCGCGCATCATCAGCAAACTTTTCAGCCGCTTTAATCGCAGTAAGATCACGATCAATGGCAATAAGGCGTCCATTTTCAGAGAGTTGAGAAAGAATAAGGGCTGAATGACCACCTCGACCAAAAGTACAGTCGATGTAAGTGCCATCGGGTTTAATAGCGAGTCCGGTAACTGCTTCGTCAAGCAATACCGATATATGTGACGTATCTAATTTCATTTTGGGTAACACCAAGTTACGTAATACCAAGGGATCAATTTGGTATTGGGTTTATTGACTATTCTTTAGTCGTTTTTTCTTATCTATTTAGAGTGATAAATCTAACAAGCGTTCAGTCAGTTCAATTTCGCCCGACTGAATTTGGCTAATGCCTTTTTGCATTTGCGCCTGCCATGCACTTTCACTCCAAATTTCAAATTTTTTCAATTGTCCAACTAGCATGACACTTTTTTCTAAGTTGGCATGCTGACGCAACGGACCATTTATTAATAAGCGACCACTCTTATCAATCTCACAATCTGAAGCATTACCTAAAAGGACTTGCTGTAACAATCGCTCTTGTGGATTCATGCTTGATAAACTACACAATTTTAATTCTATTTCTTCCCATTCAGGAAGCGGGTAAAGCAGTAGGCAGGGATGCTGGATATCTACGGTACAAACCATTTTTCCTTGGCAATCAGCAAATAGCTCATCGCGGTACTTGGTAGGTACCGTAATTCTATTTTTACTGTCGAGCGTAATCGCGCTAGTGCCTCTGAACATAATCCTGCTTATTATTTTAGTAATCGTTGAAGATCCACTAATACCCACTAATTCCCACAATGATACAGTTTAGAGAGAAAAGTAAAGTCATGTCAAGCAAATATTTGTTTAAATGATCTGGCGGAACACCAATAAAATTAAGGCTTTTAGCAAAGCTGATGAATTTGTGGGGTTTTGTGGATCGTCACCCCATAATATGGTCAAAAATTAAATTATTTGACTGTTTTTGAAGAAAATAGGAGCGGTTAGCGACCACTTACTTGATACCAACGAGTCCTATTATTAACAACCATAAAGCGAAGAATAATTTCAACTTTGTGGCAGAGAGATGAGTCACAAGGGTCTTAGCAAATATACCGCCAATTACTGCACCTGGACCCGCAAATAAAACCACTTGCCAGTAAACTTCAAAATGAATGATCGTATGCTGCCAAATAGCCGACCACACAGTAAAAGCTGAAACAATAACGGCAGCAGCAACGGCCATACTAATATCAAATCGGCGTAAAATTAAATAAATCGCCAATAACTCACCTACACCAACAGACAACCAAGCCGTAAGCGCTCCACCAAAAAAGCCTATCGTTATTAAAACGAACCAATCTAAAAGATATAGTTGGCTGCGTTCGCGGTGTGGTTTTAAGAAAAAAACGGTGACAATGATAAATAGCCCTAACACTAAGGAAAACCAGCTAAAACTTTGGTGCAAAGAAGTGGGTGGCGTTAGTTGATACCCATAAACTAACCAAATACCGACGACCGAACTAACAGCAGTAATACTAATAATACGTTTAAAACCTTGCCACAAACGTAGTTCTGTTTTTTCACTTTTATAATGAAACCACCAAGTTAACGCTCCTGCGGTCATACCAAAACATTGAATTGCGAAACTCGTTGCAATAGATTCTTGCTCGGTAAAATTTAATTGATTAAACAGTGGAATGAAGACTACGCCACCACCCGCTCCCGTTGAGTTGGCAAAGATAGCGCCAAGCACACCCATAAAGCTAAATAGCCCAAACTCCTTTATGCCTTCGAATGTTATCGGAGACAGCAAAAGCATAAAAAGCCAAAGCGCAATGAAGAGGAAAATGAATTTTGGGTTGGTTAAACGAAGAACACTCATCAAATATTAATGCTTGTTCTGCTGATTAAATTTTTCGGTGAGAAATAATACCGCTTCTTCTGATAAGTTTTTATTAGAAATATAGCTACGCCCTTTAGCATGCTTTATTAACCAACCCAATTTAGTCGTTTCTATTAAGATAACTTCAGACCATAGTAACGTTAAGCTGGCATAAAAAGATTTACTCACAATACCCTCTTCATCAATAGTCAAATCAACATTACCTTTCGCAGCTTTACTGAGCATTTGACGCATCACCCACCAAGGTTTTTGATAATAGGTACTAACACCTTCAAGGATACCGACGGCAAAAACAAACCACGCTATATATGGGTTCATTTGTGTAAACAACACTAATAACATTCCGGCAACAGCTAAAACTATTGATTTTTTATAGGCATTAAAAGTGGTAGGGATAATAGCAGACTCGCTATAACATTCTTGAAAATGAGCTTTATCTAACTGGTATGTGGTTTGGTAAGAAAAAGGCTGTTGCATAATAAAGAAGAAAACCAAGGTAAAACAATGACCTTATTTTACCTTAGTTTCTCATCAATGATGAAGTAAATAGTGATTATATATCGCTATTATTTAACCTTCATCATTTGTGGTTGGAATAATAATGTCTACCGCTGAAATTTCTTCAAGTGTCATCTCAACTTCGACACGATCAACACGTTGTAATCCTCTTGGTAATTTATTACCACGACGGCCACGATCACCCCTATAGTGTTCTACGTCACTTGGTTTTAAGGTCAGTTTACGTTTACCTGCATGCAATGTTACTGAACACTCTGGTGAAATAACGTTAAGTATTGAAACAAACTCTTCTCGACTTTTCGCTCGAGCAGTAGATATATTAATAATTTTATTACCCTTACCTTTACTCAATATAGGTAAGTCTTTAACCGGAAAGACGAGCATTCGGCCTTCAGACGTAATGGCAAGTAATAACATATTTTCAATGTCGGTAATGGGTAATGGTTTATTTACCTTAGCGTTCGCCGGTAAACTCAATAATGCTTTACCGTTTTTATTACGGCTGATCATGTCTGAGAATTGCCCAACAAACCCATAGCCTGCATCGCTACTGAGTAAATATTTACTTTCATCAGAGGCCATTAAACTTGTAACAAACGTTTCGCCTGTTGATAAACTGAAACGCCCTGTTAAGGGTTCTCCTTGGCTCCTCGCTGTAGGTAAAGTATGAGCATCAGTTGTATAAGCGCGCCCGGTAGAGTCAATAAATACCACCGGGTTATTACTGCGTCCTTTTGAAGAACATAAGTAACTGTCGCCAGATTTATAACTTAATGCTTCGGGTTCTATATCATGGCCTTTAGCACAACGTGCCCAACCTTTATCAGAAACGACAACCGTGACTGCTTCACTCGGTACGAGATCTTTTTCAGACAGTGCTTTTGCTTCACTGCGTTCAATAAGAATTGAACGACGGTCATCACCATATTTTTCTGCCGCTTCTTGAATTTCTTTTTTCATTAGCGTGTTCATACGCGCTGTTGAATTTAATATTTTTTCAAGATATTCACGTTCTATGTTCAGTTCAGCTTGCTCAGCTCTGATTTTGATTTCTTCAAGCTTAGCAAGTTGGCGTAGTTTAATTTCTAATATTGATTCAGCTTGACGCTCTGACAAATCAAAACGAGAAATCAATTCTGCCTTGGGTTTGTCAAAGTTACGAATAATCTCAATAACTTCATCGATATTAAGATAAGCGATCAATAAACCATCTAATAAATGCAAACGTGCTAAGACTTTATCGAGACGATGCTGCAAGCGACGACGAACCGTTTCACGACGATAATCAAGCCATTCAGACAAAATCACTCGTAGGTCTTTAACGGCAGGTTTATTGTTTAGACCAATCATATTTAAGTTAACGCGGTAACTTTTTTCTAAATCCGTACTCGCAAACAAGTGATTCATTAATTGTTCTACATCAACACGATTAGAACGAGGGATAACCACTAAACGGGTTGGATTTTCGTGATCAGACTCATCACGTAAGTCAATCACCATCGGTAATTTTTTCGCGTTCATTTGCCCGGCAATTTGTTCGAGTATTTTTCCACCAGAAGCTTGATGAGGTAAAGAGGTAATAACAATATCACCCTGCACAACTTCATAAATTGCGCGCATTTTTATGCTGCCTTTACCTGTGCGGTAAATTTTTTCGATATCAGCTTTAGGTGTAATTATTTCAGCATCGGTTGGGTAATCAGGTCCTTTAACGTATTCAAGTAGATCACTAATGTCAGCTTTAGGTTTTTCAATGAGATGAATACATGCACTGGCAACTTCACGCACATTATGAGGTGGAATATCAGTAGCCATACCTACCGCAATCCCGGTAATGCCATTTAATAATATATGTGGTAATCGTGCAGGTAGTGTTTTCGGTTCATTCATTGTGCCATCAAAATTTGGCGTCCAATCAACGGTCCCTTGCCCTAACTCGGCAAGTAAAATTTCACTAAACTTTGATAAACGTGACTCAGTATAACGCATGGCAGCGAAAGATTTAGGATCATCTGGTGCTCCCCAGTTTCCTTGTCCGTCAACCAATGGATATCGATAGGAAAACGGCTGTGCCATTAACACCATAGCTTCATAACAAGCAGAGTCGCCGTGTGGATGGAATTTACCTAATACATCACCAACCGTACGTGCTGACTTTTTATATTTGGCGTTGGCAGACAAGCCTAATTCAGACATGGCATAAACAATGCGTCTTTGTACCGGTTTCAAACCATCACCAATATGTGGCAAAGCTCGGTCCATGATCACGTACATCGAGTAGTTTAAATAAGATTCTTCGGTGAATTGTCGAAGTGGTCGCTGTTCAATACCTTCAAGGCTAAAATTAAGCGCATCTGACATGAATTAATTCCTGAGTTGTCACCTTGCTAAGCGTTAGCCTAAAAAATGACTTTGATTATTATTTTTATATTATATATGGCTAGACTCTAGCTTATATGATTATATGATTATATGGAAAGGGAAAATACTTCTTTACGAATATGTCTAAATTAGCCGGTATTCTTTTGAGTTTGTTCAGTAAACTGACAAACAAGGTTTCGACCATTCTCTTTAGCATAATACATGGCTATATCAGCAGCATTGAGTAAATCATCAAAACTTTTATCGTCTTGATCTAAACAAGCAACGCCAATACTCACAGTCAGTTGTTGGCTAATATTTAATTCAGACAAATCTTTATTTGCCACTTTTTCGCGTAAACGTTCAGCTATAGCTTTTGCTTCATCACAACCAACGCCAGGCAATAATCCAGCAAATTCTTCGCCACCTAATCGAGCAAAAAGATCTCTAGAACGCATCGTTTCACTTCCTAACTCAGCAATTATTTTTATGACCTTATCACCAATATCATGGCCATAATTGTCATTGATATTTTTGAAAAAATCTACATCAAGCAGGATGACACTTAAACTTTGTTTTTCATTTTTTGCACGCTCAACAGCTTCAGTTCCTTTTTCAAATAAAGTTCGTCTATTATATAAATGGGTCAAACTATCTGTTTTAGCCAAATACTTTAATTTTTTTCTTACCTTTATTTGCCTCAATAACAGTATAAAAAACACCATAACAGTAATAAATAAAATTATTATATTACGCTGTTGAGAGACCTGCTTATTTTCTGCTGCAATTATTTTTAAGCGTTTAATTTTATTTTGGTTTGCTAATAATTCATTTTGTCTAATTTTATGATCTGTTTCATAAACTTTATTGAGCTCTTGAGTTTTGACTATCCTAGTTTCATCAAAATATCGATATCCACTTTGAATATACTTTTTCTTATAATTAAAAGCTTGCTCAAAATCGCCGAGCGAAGCAAATGATTTCGCAAAGATCAAATGAGCTTTTGAAAAGTCAGGTAAATTAAGTTGTTTAGCGGGGATTTTATCTCTTAGGGCTAACGTTTTTTCAAGCCACGTTATTGCCTCTGCATCTTGATGTAAGTTATGTGCAATTAACGCATGTATAAAAAATATTAAGTAATGTTCTGCTGCATTAAAATTAGCGCTGATCTTTTCAAGTTGAGATAGCACGTCTTCAGTTTTATCTGAACTAATTTTAGATGCATCTTGTACAAGCGCTAATAAAGACAAAATACGATCATTAATGGGTAGAGGCTCATTACTGCTTAAAATATCCTTAGAGCCTCCTGAGGCAGATACATTATTATTTTCTTGAAGCGTTAAATTTTTATTAACCTCAGATTGTTCTGCACTTGATGGAAATGTAACACTTACAAAGCAAATATTTAATAAAACATACCATTTTATATTAGAAAAAAAGAAGGAGTTCATTAAAAACATACCTTATTTCTGCCTTCATTTTTTGCTTGGTACATTTTAGTATCTGCTTCTTTTATTAATTGTGTAAAACTATCGCTATCTCCACCTTTATAAGATGAAATGCCAATACTTACGGTGACTTGTTCAATTTTATTGAATTTAATTTTGTTTTGGAGAGTTAGACGCAATCGTTCTGCAATATCATAAGCATCTTCTCTAGATGTTTCAGGTAATAAACAAATGAATTCCTCACCACCAAAGCGTCCAAAACAATCATTTTTTCGCATAATTTGATTCGCTAACCCTGCAATTTCTTTTAATACGCTATCACCCATTTTATGGCCTAAATTATCATTAATAACTTTAAAATTATCAACGTCAATCATTAAAACACTAAAATTCTGTTGATCTTTTTTGGTAATATCAAATTTTTTTTCACCCAGTTCAATTAATCGTCGACGATTTATAACACCGGTTAAATCATCAACTCGGCTAACTCGCCATAAATACTTTTGTCCTTGAACCATGTTAAGTAAAAACCATGCAAGCGTTAACGTGACCAAGGCGAAAAATACGATCAATAACTGTAAGTTTTTTTCATGGTAAGTCATATCATTAAGCTGAATAATTTGAACTGATTGTTCTTGCTCCAAAATTTTATTTTTCAAGTCAGCTTGCTTACTTTCATAACTTAAACGCAACTCTTCTACCTTTCCCATGTTTATATTTTTTTGGTCATTAAACAAACGCGTTAGAAATTGTGACTGTTTTTGATAAGCTTGCTCATACTTTTCAGTTTTAAAATAAATTTCTGACTGCAAATACATCAAATTGTAGTGGTAGAATGTGTTTTTTGTATGACTATTTTCGGCTAATAGGTCTTCTGCTACCCTCAAACTTTCTAGGGCCTCATCGTAACGCTTCATCGCTTCAAGTACAAAAGCTTTATCTACCATAAAATGAAGAGTTGCATTATGTTGCTGCGCTTCTTTAATATATTGTTCAGCCATGGTGAGATATTGATAAGCAGTTTCTGTATCTGGTTCTTCCTTCATGACATATGCTATCGCCATGCGTGTATATACTCCCCCTAAAATTTCATTGTTACTCAGTTTGTCAGCGTTTTGGATAAGTGCTTCGAACAATGGTATTGCTTGTTCGTAGCGTCCTTCATCCATGTGGTGTACGGCTATATTCTGCAAACTATGCAATGCATAAAGATCCATTCCAGCTTTTTTAAAGTTTTCGTAAGACGATTGAAAAAACTTAAGCGACTTTTCCGTTTGAAAAGTATAAGAATATAAGATGCCTAGTTCAGAATTTACTGACCCTTTTAATTCTTCATTATCAAGCGTATTCGCTATTGAAAGTGCTTCGTTCAGCATGATCATGGATTGCTCATATTGCTCAGTAAGATAATAAATAGCACCCAAATTTATTAAACCATCAGCAATATATTTTTTATCATCTAACGATTCTGCAACTTCTAACCCATTGAGGTAGTTTTCAATTGCACCTTCGCTGTCACCTAAACTCTCTAATGAAAAACCACGTAAATAGGAAAGCTCTGAAATTAAAATGGTTGGACTGGTTAAGTATTGTGCGATACGTAACCCTTGAGATGCAGCACTACGCGCTAATTTAAATTGATAAGTTTCAATATATAGCTCAGAAAGCACTTGATAATATTTTACTTGGTTATCAACACTTAAGGTACTAATATTCGTTTGGTAAGAATCTAATAAAACAAGTGAATCTGTCATATTAGTCTTTTGTAATTTCTCAACCTGTTCTACAAAAGCGCTGAAGTCACGATTTATTGTTCCATCATCAGCCAATATTTGCATAGATATGAATAAATAACTAAATAGGAAATAAAAAAACAAGGCAACTTGTTTGTAACGATTTTTTAACAAATTCAACCTCTTAATTATCAATTTAGTTATAGATTGTGACGTCAAGTACCAGTATAAAACGATTTAAAGCGAATGATAAACCGTTATTTATAATTAATTATTTTTCACTTACGTATAAAAAAAATAAAACTAGAACAAGCACAAGATTTACTATAAATTAGCAACGTTTTTAGCTTTATAATGTCCCTGTAGCTCAGCTGGATAGAGCAAGCGCCTCCTAAGCGCTAGGTCGGAAGTTCGAATCTTCTCAGGGACGCCAAAACCACTATTCCGAACGGTCAACAACATGCATAAAACCCATTAAAAACATAACCTTTTACGTATTTAACGGTTATTAATGATTAAAGAGAGCTTGTAATAATACGCTTTATTTTAACACCCGTCCTTACTCGGT
>Ga0115005_10000145_pt1 | contig 50580 bp, 42 predicted proteins | sample ArcOceMetagenome_FD_87163 | JGI IMG/M metagenome (GOLD analysis project Ga0115005, IMG submission 87163) | Marine eukaryotic phytoplankton communities from Arctic Ocean - Arctic Ocean - Greenland ARC118M Metagenome | ecosystem: Environmental > Aquatic > Marine > Oceanic | place: Arctic Ocean... | reverse complement strand
TGTGGTACCTCCAGGAATCGAACCAGGGACACATGGATTTTCAGTCCATTGCTCTACCAACTGAGCTAAGGTACCTTTTGGATGGGTGCAAATATAGTGTCCTTTTTAATTCTCTACAAAACATTTTATCTAAATTTCATTATGTTTAATTTAGCAGAAACGAATTTCAACTATGAATTTGATTATTGACGCAGGTAATACTGCAGTAAAGCTTGCTGTCTTTGAAGAGGGTCAACTCATCCTAATACAACATGTGGATGCTGTATATCAAGATTTTAAAGTGATACATGAAGAATACCCACAGATTAATTCTGTTCTTATTTGCGATGTACGAGGCTTGGATTGGGACTTCTTGAATAAGGTTTTTGAGTCGAAAAATATTTTCAAAACCGCAAGCACTTTGCGTTTTCCCTTTGTTAATGCTTACAAAACACCAAAAACTCTTGGGGTAGATCGAATGGGACTTATGGCTGCAGCTGCAAAAACCTACCCAAAACAAAATGTTTTGGTCATCGATGTAGGTACTTGTATTACGTATGATGTTTTAACACAAGAAAACACCTATGTTGGTGGATTGATTTCCCCTGGCTACACTATGCGATACAAAAGCTTGAAGGAGTTTACTGGCAAATTACCACTCATTGCTCACGAATCCATAGAAAGATCTTTGGGTGTGGATACACAATCTTCAATTCAGGCTGGTGTTTTTAATGGCGTTTTTTATGAAATTCAAGGGCAAATAGATCATTTTAAACATAAATATCAGGATTTAACAATAATTTTAACAGGTGGAGACTGTAAGCAGTTGTCAAAACGATTAAAAAACACCATATTTGCCCATCCGAATCTTTTGGTAACAGGTTTGGATTATATCTTAGAACTCAACAAAAAACAACTTTGAAATACATATATCTCATAATATTCCTTGCTGGATCACCGTTTATTTTTGCCCAAAGTAATACGTCTTCTCCCTATTCTATTGGTGGATTGGGTGAAATTGCATTTAAAGGAAATGCAATTAACAGACATATGGGAGGGCTTGATATTGTATCGGATTCGCTTCACGCAAACATAAACAACCCTGCCAGCCTTGGAGACTTAAAACTAGTAACCTATAGTCTTGGTCTAAACTACAAATCCACCAAATTATCTTCAAATGCCTCAAACGAGTCGGTAACATCTGCTTCAATCGATTATTTAGTGGTTGCAATTCCAACAAAGAAATTCACTTTTGGTTTTGGAATTTTACCTGCTACTTCTGTAGGCTATCGCTTACAATCAGTTATTGACGGCGAGAACATCAATAATGTGGTTAACCGAAATGAGGGTTATGGAGGTTTGAACCAAACCTTTATAAGCATAGGTTTTAAGGTTTTTGAATTCTTAAACTTTGGAGTGAGTGCAAACTACAACTTTGGTAAAATCACAAACGAGTCATCGAGACAAGAACAAAATATTGATTTTGGAACTTTTTTCACTAAAACGTCTTCTCTAGTTGGTTTTAATTACCGTTTTGCAACACAATTAAAAATCCCACTTACATCTAAGGTTCGACTTGATGCAATGGCATATTATGTGCCAAAAAATAGTTTAACCGCTACAAACGAAAGTGTATACTTTACACGCTCGGTTACAACACAGGATCTTGGGGATTTTGAAAACTTAGACTTAGCAGCGAGAAATTTAAAAGAGACTTCAATATCCTTGGGTGATCAATATTCATTTGGACTTGGAATTACCAAAGAAAAAAAATGGTTTGTTGGTGGACAGTATTCTCAGCGGAACTCAGCTGACTATGTCAATAACTTTATTTCCTTAGACAACATAACGTATGCTAATGGATCACGCCTTTCCTTTGGTGGATTCTATTTGCCAGACTACAGTTCTATAACAAGTTATTGGAAACGAATTGTATATCGGGCAGGAATGCGCTTTGAGGATACAGGGGTTTTGTTTAACAATCAGCCACTTAAAGAAACTGGCATATCTTTTGGAGTTAGTTTACCGATGGCAGGATATTCCAATGCAAACATTGGTATAGAATTTGGAAAACGCGGAAGTCAAGACAATGGCCTAATCCAAGAATCCTACTGGAACCTAATCGTTGGTTTATCACTAAACGATATCTGGTTCATCAAAAGAAAATTTAATTAATTTATATATCAAATGAGAACTCTAACAAATTTCTTAGTATTTACTTTCATTCTTAGCACAAGCTTCGTTAGTGCTCAAACGAGCGAAACTTGTAATCAGAACCTATCCATCTTTGCTGAATCTGCAAAGGTTAAGAACTACGATGCTGCATATGAGCCATGGAATGCAGTTCGAGCAGAATGTCCAAAACTCAACAGAGCAATTTATACTTATGGTGAGCGCTTTCTGAAAAGTAGACTTAAAAATGCCGAAGGCGCAGCAAAAGATGCTGAAGCTCAAGATTTAATGAAGTTATACGATCAATGGATTGCGAATTTCCCTTCTAGAAAAGGAAAAAACATGATCGGTAGTATCTTGGCAAGCAAGGCACAAACCATGATGGATTATAAATTGGGAACTACTGCTGAGGTTTACGCGACTTTTGATGACGCATACACTAAGGATATTAATAGTTTCACCAATCCAAAAGGTTTGTACAACTACTTCAAGACAATGCATGCTCTATATAAAGCAGGTGCTGCAGGAGTAACGCCAGAAAAACTATTCAACAAATACGAAGAGGTTTCAGAGAAATTTGAACTTGAAGGTACTAAGTTAGCTAAGAAATTAGATGTGCTTTTGAAAAAAGAAGAAAGCGGATCTCCTTTAACTACTAGAGATTTAAAGAATAGAAAGAAATTCGATACCAATTCAAAAGCAATAGGTATTTTTCTTTCTAACCTTGACGCTATTATTTCAAAAGAATCGACTTGTGAAAACTTGATCCCTTTGTATACGCGTAATTTTGAGGAAAATAAAAACGATGCAGTTTGGTTGAATAGAGCTGCTGGACGTATGAAAAGTAAAGAGTGTTCAGATGATCCTTTGTTTGTAACAATTGTTGAAGCACTTCACGCTTTGGCTCCATCGGCTAACTCGGCTTACTATCTTGGAATACTAAATGATAAGAGAGGAGACAGCAGTGAAGCTTTACGTTATTACGAAGAATCTATTTCATTGGAAACTGATCCTTACAAAAAGGCCAAGACTTTATATAAAATTGCTTTAGAATTCAAAGCAAGAGGCCGTAAGTCAACTGCTAGAAGTTATGCAAACAAAGCTTTAGGATATCAGCCTTCCCTTGGAAAAGCTCATCTGATGATTGCAGGTTTGTATGCAAGTTCTGCAAACGATTGTGGAAACACTCAATTCGAGAAAAGAGCAGTATACTGGTTAGCAGCAAAAACTGCTAGAAAAGCTGGAAAAGTAGATGCGTCCCTAAAGAAAAATGCAAATAAAACTGCATTGAGTTATGAGGGAAGAGCACCTTCTAAAACAGATATCTTTACAGAAGGGAATGCAGGGACTACAATTAAATTTGATTGTTGGATCAGAGGAAGTGTCACTGTACCGAATCTCTAAATGCTAAACTATCTATTAAAATATAAACTAAGGGTTGTCGTTCTTGCGACAGCCCTTTTTTGTTCTTGTGATTTGTCGGTTGATAAACCTGTCCTTACTGATGCTCAGAAAAAAGAACCTGTTGGCACAGGCTATAATATACGCATGGTATATACCGATTCTACACGTGTAAAAGCCATTCTAGAAGCACCGGTTTACCTAGACTATTCTAACCTACCACTTCAGTACTCCGAATTCCCTGAAGGACTAAAAGTTACTTTTCTAGATGAACTGATGAATGAAAACATTGTATTGGCTGATTTTGGTACACTATATAACGGGACTTCAATCATTGATTTGGTTGGAAACGTTAGTCTCACTTCAAGTGATGGTTCTGTTCTGAATACAGAACAGCTTTATTGGGACGCAAATAACGATTGGATTTTCACTGAAAAAGAGTTTCGTTTTGTTGGGCCCGAACATAATGTGCTCGCAAACCGATTGGATACCAATAAAGAATTCACTAAATTTCAGACAGGTAAATTAACCGGTACTGTAGCTGTAAAAGAAGAAGCGGCTGCTGAGTAACACAAATAACATTCGAATGAAATTCCATAAAATATCAGAATTCTTATACATCGTCATAGCTGTAGTATCTCTTTTTGAAGTGATCACACTTTGGGATATACAACGCGATAAAGCGTATTTGTTCATTGGCTTTTCTGCTCTATCAATTTTCATGTTTTTGTTCCGACGTAACTATAGGAAGAAGTTTGAACGTAGAAAATCCTAGATGGTTGTCACTGACTTTGTAATTATTATTTGCCTGATGCTTTCTGCTTTCTTTTCGGGTATGGAAATAGCCTTTATTTCTTCGGATAGAATTTTTCTTGAGATCGAAAAAAATCAAGGCAATATCGTTGCACGAATTTTAACCCGCATCACCGAAACGCCTTCTAAGTTTATTGCTGCCATGTTGGTTGGAAACAATATTTCCTTAGTCGTTTATGGGATTTTTATGGGAGATAGGATTATTAGTCTCTTGTACCCTGAGGCAAACGGAGCTAACTTATCCATCAGTATTCTTTTTTATCAAACCCTTATTTCGACCGTAATTATATTGTTGACAGCGGAGTTTCTTCCAAAAGTTTTTTTCCAACTCTATGCCAATAAGTTAATTAAGTTCTTCATTATTCCAGCAGCAGCTTTTTATTATATTTTCTATCCCATTACTTTTTTTGTAATAAAAATCACGGACGGACTTCTTCGATTGTTTTTTAAAACATCAGCTGAGGTGGCAGAAATTTCCTTTTCTAAAGGGGAACTAGGCGATTATATTGAGAAGCAGGTAGAGTCAGTAACAGACAAAGAAAAACTGGATTCTGAAATTCAGATTTTTCAAAACGCGTTGGAGTTCTCAGATTTGAAAGCTCGTGAGGTTATGGTGCCTAGAGCAGAGTTGGTTGCACTTGACATAGATAAAGACATCCAAGAGTTAAAGGAGTTATTTATGACTACCGGTTTATCTAAAATCCCAGTATATCAAAATTCTGTTGATGACATTTTGGGCTATGTTCATGCCTTTGAACTACTGAAAAAACCCACATCAATAAGAAGCATACTGCTACCTGTAGAATTCATTCATGAGCCGCTTCCAATAAATGAAGTACTGAACCGCCTTACACGCAAGCGTAAAAGCTTAGCCGTTGTGCTCGATGAGTATGGGGGAACCTCAGGTATTATAACGGTAGAAGATATTGTTGAAGAATTGTTTGGTGAAATTGAAGATGAACACGATCAAGTGGATCATTACGAACTAAAAGTTAGCGATACTGAATTTGAGTTTTCTGCCCGTTTAGAGGTTGATTATTTAAATACTACCTATGGCTTTTCCTTCCCAGAAGAAGAGTTTTACGAAACCTTAGGTGGCTTAATTGTTCATCTTACAGAAGAAATACCACAACAAGGCGATGTGTTTTCTTTAGCCCAATATGAGTTTAAAATCCTTGAAGTTTCCTCTACTAAAATAGAGCGAATCCATCTAAGAGTAAAAGAATCTTAGTATAGTATACCACAACTCGAGAGGAAGCTGCATTATATAATTTTATTCCCTTTTATTATTGCTTAGGAAATTGTATTTTCGCAACTAATAAAAATTTAAATACCCATACGATGGCCATATTAGGTAAAATCAGACAAAAGTCGTTCTTTCTAATTCTAATCATAGGACTTGCATTATTTGCTTTTATTATTTCGGGAGTATTCGGAAATGGAGCAGGTGAAACAGGACCTTCTGATCCCATTGGAATTGTTAATGACGAAGAGATTAAAATTGAAAACTTTAGATTTCTTGTTGATCAAACAGAACGTCAATACGGATATTCAACCATTCAGGCGGTAAATGCTGTTTGGAATCAATACGTTCAAAGCACTCTTTTTGAAGCTGAGTTGAATACCTTGGGTATCGATGCAGGGAAAGAACAAATTGAACAAGTAGTTTCTTCTACAGAATCCATTATAACAGATGCTCGTTTTATTAACGAAGCTGGTTTTTTTGACTTTGGTTTATTTGCTGATTTCATTCTACAAATGAGAGATCAAAATCCTCAAGGATATGAGCAATGGAAATCACAAGAAGCAGGTATTATTTCTTCTGCTAGAGAGTCGATTTACTTTGACTTAATTAAGTCCAGTACTGGGATTACAAATAAAGAAGCTCAGATATTATTTCACTTAGAAAATGACAACCTTGATTTGAACTATGTTCAAATTCCATTTTCAAGCATTAACGATACGTTAGTTTCTGTTTCAGATTCAGAAATAAAAGCATACATCAAGGACAATGCTTCCTCATACGAAACAAAAGCAAGTCGTGCAATTGAATATGTAGCCTTTTTAGAAACTGCTACCGAAGAAGACCAAGCACTTCTCAGAAACAACTTAGAGTCGTTAATCGAAGATCGAATTGAATACAACGAAGTATCGAAGCTTACGGATACCATCCAAGGGTTGAAGTCAACTACAAGCGTTCAAGAGTTTGTCGATAAATATTCTGAAAAAGGATTTGATTCACTCTACTTACCAAAAGGAAGGTTACCAAGAGAATTTGGTGACATCTTATACGGCTTAGAAAAAGATGCTGTTTTTGGACCTTACAAAGATATCGACTCCTATCAAATTTCACGCTTATTAGATCGTAAGAAAAATGGTTCAATACGCGCATCCAATATTGTTGTTGCCTTCCAAGGAGCAACGGGTGCTTCTTCAGATATCACAAGAACGAAAGAAGAAGCAAAAAGATTAGCGAATAATTATCTTAGACAGTCTAGAAGAAATCCTAGTCAAGTTGAAGTTCTTGCATTGAAATTTTCTGACGGTCCAACCAAAACATCGGCTGGTGATTTAGGATTTTTTCAAGAAGGTGGAATTACTCAAGAGTTTTTCGATTACGCTAAAAAAGCTCGAATCGGCTCTGTTGGATTAGTAGAAACAGAATATGGTTTCCATGTTGTTAAAGTAACAGACAAACAAGACCTTGTTCTTTTGGCTACGGTGAGTCAAAAAATTGTTCCTTCCGAGAAAACGTCTAATGAAATTTTTCAAGCTGCAACACAATTTGAAATGGGTTCTGCAAAACAAGACTTTGCGGCTTTAGCTACAACAGAGAACTACAACTTACGTACGGTAAATTCTATTGATGCTTTAGATGAAAATCTACCCGGACTACCAAATCAACGTTCAATTGTTCAATGGGCTTTTGGTGAAGATGCATCTGTTGGAGATGTAAAACGTTTTAGTCTTTCTTATGGTGGATATGCTATAGTGAAACTAACGAGTAAAAAAGATAAAGGATTAGCAGCTGTAGAAGAAGTTCGTGCTGAGGTTAGTCAAATTATAAGAAACAAGAAGAAAGCTGCCATGCTTGTTAAAGCAAATAAAGCGAATACATCACTCGAAGATTTAGCTGCTGCAAACAGCGTTGAAGTTGTTTCTGCATTATCAGTAAATCAAAAAAGTGCTACCCTTGTAGGTGCAGGTAACGAACCTTACGTGGTTGGTGCTGCCTTTGCTATGGAAGCTAATGATACTTCTGATTTGATCATTGGTAACAAGGGAGTTTATATGCTTCAAGTAACTGCTAAAAACGTAGTTGAAGATTTAGAAGATTATTCTTCTTTTGCGAGTACTCTAGCACAGTTGGAACGCGAAAAAGTAGCTCGTTTAGTTCTTGATGCATTAGAGTCTTCTGCAACGATTACAGATAATCGTTCTTTATACTACTAAGAAGAAAATATTTTATTTTAAAAAAGCCTCTGTTTACAGAGGCTTTTTTTATGCGATCATTTCATCGTATCGAACTACTGTATTGTATCCCTTTTCTTTAAAATAAGTTGGGCAAGATGGCCCTGTAGCTAAAATAAAATCTCCACCCCAAGCTCCTAAGCTTTTTATTGCCCCATTAAAATCAGGAAATAAACGCTCTTTAATTGGAGTTTGCTGAAGCAATGAGCCAACTATTTTTTCGTGTGTTGCAATCAATTCATTAAAGCGTGTCAATGCGCTTGCTTTTAGAAGTGATGACGTTAGTTTATTGATCGATTCAATCTGCTTATTCGACGGCTTAGTGCATTTGTGATAGGCAGCCACTTCTTTTTGACTGTCTTGCTTCTCATTCAAATGCACAAAGTAGAGTTGATCTTTGAAAGATGGATTGTAAGACAAGAGTTCAACCAGAGGATTATATTCATTCCGTGTAAAGGATAATGCTTGTTTAGCTTCGGCCACGGCAACATCATAGCCACTCCCTCCAAAGGTCTTATCGAGCAGTTCGTAAGGGTTTACTTGTGCCCACTGTGCTATGTTGTTTATAAAAGTAGAGGAGGAGCCTAACCCCCAGCTACGGTCAAAATCTAAGTTTGTTTGTACTTCAAAACCCGTAGAACAAAATGTTGGCTGAAGTGATCGAACGCATTTTAAAATATCTTGTAATTTTTTGATCAGAGACAAAGGAGTTTTATTGTCCACTAGGCAGTCAAAAGTGTCAAGTGATAGGGTTACATCCATCCAAACTTCTTGGGTATGAGTGTAACTTTTCCATTTAAGTACAGGAGTTTCTAGAGGCGTAACCTGCATGTGTTGTCCTTTTTGAGTTGGAAGTGCAAAAGCTTTAGCACCACTAAGTACAAGGTATTCCGCAGTGATTAATAATTTTCCGGGACTATAAAATTTAAGCATTTGAAGCTTTTAAAAATTCGGTTACCGCGCTAAAGCTAACAGGTGTAGTCTTGAAATGGTCAACTGCTGCTTCTTTTTGTGATGGGTCAGCGTTGAGTTGATTCAGTATATTGAGTAAGTGCATTTTCATATGCCCTTTTTGAATTCCCGAGGTAACCAAAGAGCGCAATGCTCCAAAGTTTTGAGCAAGTCCAGCAACAGCAATTAGTTCCATTAATTCAGAAGCTTTTGGATTTCCCAGTAATTGCATAGACCATTTTACTAGAGGGTGTAAGTTTGTCAATCCACCAACGGTACCAATAGCTAACGGAATTTCAAGTGCAAAACAAAATTCATCCTCTGTGATTGTGGCTGTACTCAAGCTTCTGTATTGCCCCGATCTTGAAGCGTATGCATGAATGCCAGCTTCTACAGCTCTAAAGTCATTTCCGGTTGCTAGAACTACGGCATCAACACCGTTCATGATTCCCTTATTATGCGTCACAGCTCTATGTGGCTCAACACGCGCAATTTCAACAGCGCGGACAAATTTCTCTGCAAATTCTCGCTTAGTCAGCCCTTCTTCTGGCTCCAAAGCATCGATTGTACAACGAACTTCAGCTCTTACTAAACAGTTCGGAACATAGTTCGATAAGATGCTCATTACAATTTCTATCGGTTCTTCTCCTTTCAGATCAACATGTGTTGCAGCTTCACGAACTAAAGTTTTAGCAAATTGTTCTAAACAAGAATTTATGAAATTCGCACCCATGGAATCTACCGTATTGAAACATACATGGATTTGGTAATAATTATCGAGTTCGATGGTTTTGTCGACTAAAGTAAGGAATGAAATCCCACCCCCACGCGCATTCATATTTTTGGTAATACTTGCCGAATCTTGATGGAACTGTGCTTCAATTGAATTGAAAAAAGAAAATAATTTTTCAGGAGCCCCTGTGTACATAAAATGTACTTGCCCAATTTTTTCTTGTCCTAATACAGTAGTTCGAAACCCTCCGCGTGTTCCCCAGTATTTAGCTGCTTTTGCAGCTGCTGCAATAACAGAACTCTCCTCGATAACCATTGGAATAGTGTATTCTTTTTGGTTGATTATGAAGTTCGGAGCTACGCCTAAGGGTAAATAAAAATTAGAGACTGTGTTTTCAATAAATTCGTCATGAAGTTGTTGTAGTTTATCATCTGAATTCCAATAAGAAACGAGTGTTTGCTTTGCATCTTTATTGCCTCCAAAGTAAGTAGTAATGAGCCATTCAATTTTTTCTTCTTTAGTTTTTCTTGAAAACCCGGCAATATTTTTTGACATGCAATTATTTTAGTACGTACAAAGATACATTTTTCGCTAAAGAATATTTCACAACATTATTTTAGTGGTCAGTTCAAATTCACTACTTTGGGTTACCATAAATTTTTTAAAACACATCTATAATGAAATTATTACGATTAGCCCTAGTCCTAGTGTTTCCATTTGCACTGGTTGCACAAACTAAAGAAATTACAAACGAAGAGATTTGGAATTTTGAATTTTCATCTGAGCGATTAGAAGAAATTCACCCTTTGACCACAGTGAGTCAGTATACCGTATTGGAAGTAGATCGAAGAACCCGAACCTCAAAAGTAGTTTCTTACGACTATGCCACTGCTAATGTAACCGAAGAGATTGTTAATTCTGCAACAAGCGCGTTAGTTCCTTTTTTCACTTCGTATAGTTTTTCTAAAGATGAAAAGAAGTTGTTATTGGAATCAGAAACCGAACCGATTTATAGAAGGTCTAAACGTGCAAAGTATTTTGTTTACGACAGAACAACCAATAAAACCTCTTTGTTGTTTGGATCTAAGATACAGGAGCCCAAATTTTCTCCAGATGGTTCTAAGGTTGCTTTTGTTTTTGAACGTAACCTCTATGTAAAAGATCTAGGAGCAAACTCCATCGAACAAATTACTTCAGATGGAAGCGAACATATCATCAACGGATTGTCGGATTGGGTGTATGAAGAGGAATTTGGTTTTGTTCGTGCATTTGATTGGAATGCTGACGGGTCTGCATTGGCTTTTATGCAATTCGACGAGACATTGGTTCCCACCTATTCTATGGATGTAATTGGCGATAATTTATATCCATTCCCGTATACGTTCAAATATCCCAAAGCTGGTGAAACCAATTCAGTTGTTGGATTGTATTTGTATTCGCTAGCAGACAAAAATGTGACTTCAATTTTGTTAGGAGATGAAAAGCCTTATTACATTCCACGAATCAAATTCAGCCCAAATAAAAATAAATTAATGGTTCAGACCATCAACCGTCATCAAAACCATTTACAACTTTGGAGTTATGATATTCAACAACGAACTGCTCAAGTGATTTTGGAGGAGCGTGAAAACACCTATGTTGATGTTCATGATAATTTAAAATTCTTGAAAGATGAAAGTTTTCTTTGGACGAGTGAACGCGATGGGTATAACCACATCTATCATTATAAAGCGGATGGAACACTTAAAAAGCAACTTACACAAGGCGACTGGGAAGTAACACGTTTCTTTGGTGTTCAAGAAAAAACAAAAGAAGTTTATTACGCCTCTGTTGAGCCAGGAAGTACAGAACGAGCAGTGTATTCTGTAAAGCTAAATGGATCAAGAAAAAGGGCTTTAAGTCCCGAAAACGGAACAAACGGTGTAGCTTTTAGCGCTGACTATAAATACTACATTCATACTTTTGAAGATAGTAATACACCAACTCAATATAATTTGAGATCAACTGAAACGGGTAAAATTATCCGCCCGATTGAAGACAATGCAAATCTGAAGAATAAGTTGTCAAACTATTCACTTTCAACTAAAGAATTTTCAACAATTGAGATCAATGGAAATGAACTCAATATGTGGATGATAAAGCCGAAAGACTTTGACCCCAATAAAAAGTATCCCCTCTTGATGTATCAATACTCGGGTCCAGGTTCGCAAAAAGTAGCCAATTCATGGAATGACACCAATGATTTTTGGCATCAAAGTCTTGTTCAAAAAGGGTATATCGTTGCTTGTGTGGACGGTCGAGGAACCGGATTCAAAGGAACTGCATTTAAAAAAGTAACTTACAAACAATTGGTTCACTTTGAGACCTTAGATCAGATTGAAGTTGCACGAAAGCTTGGACAAAAACCGTTTATAGATGCAGAACGAATCGGTATTTGGGGATGGAGTTATGGAGGACATATGTCAACAAATTGTATTCTAAAAGGCAATGATGTTTTCTCTCTAGCTATTGCTGTTGCACCTGTAACCAGCTGGCGTTTTTATGACACCATATACACAGAACGCTTTATGCGAACTCCTCAAGAAAACCCGGAAGGCTATGACCTTAATTCTCCATTCAATTACCCTGAATTGTTAAAAGGAGATTATTTGTTAATACACGGATCTGGAGACGATAATGTGCATTTACAAAACACCATGCGCATGGCAGAAGCTTTGGTTCAGGCCAATAAGCCATTTGAATTAATGATTTATCCTGATAAAAACCATGGAATTTATGGTGGAAATACACGACTTCATCTTTATAATAAGATGACTAACTTTATACTCAATAAACTATAATCGATTATGTCAGAACATACACTAGCTAAACAAAATAATGATACTGCTTTTCTAGGACACCCAAAGGGCTTAGCCTATCTCTTCTTTGCTGAGCTGTGGGAGCGATTTAGCTTCTACGGAATGCGGGCATTACTTACACTTTACATGGTGGAAGAAATATTCAAATCCTTATCCAATAGAGATTATGCAACTGCTGCGGTGTATGCGTCTTACGGTTCGTTGGTTTATGCAAGTACGGTTATTGGAGGCCAAGTTTCTGACAAGATATTAGGAATGCGTTCTTCCATTTTTTTAGGCGGATTTTTAATGTCTATCGGCCATTTTGTTTTAGCTATAGAAAATGATATCGCGTTCTTTTTAGCATTGGCTTTTATTATTGTTGGGAATGGTTTTTTTAAGCCCAATATTTCAACTTTTGTTGGTGCTTTGTATGAAGAAGGTGACATTAGAAAAGACTCTGGATTCACTATTTTCTATATGGGGATTAATATCGGTGGGTGGATTGCTCCCTTATTATGTGGTTGGTTAGCTTTAAAATATGGTTATCATTATGGTTTCGGATTGGCTGGTATAGGAATGACGACAGGTTTGATCTTCTTTTGGAGTGGAATCAAGAAAAATATATTTGGTGAAAAAGGCTTACCTCCAAATATGGAAGTTTATGAAAAACCAATTGCAGGAATTCCACAGAAAACATTTATACCAATAATTGCAACACTATGTGTTCCTGTTATTGCGTATATCTTATCATCATATAAATCAATCACAACTGCGAGTACTCCAATAATAGGAGAAAAGAACTTAGTTGGAATTATCTTTTTAGTTATTGGATTAGCTATTGGAACTTATATGGTTAAGATCTTAATAAAGGTTACGTCAGACGAAAGAAAAAAATTAATCATGGCAATTTTAATTACATTTTTCATGACTTTGTTCTGGGGATTCCATGAGTTGTCTGGAAGTGTAATTACTTTATTTGCTTCTCGAAATGTTGCATTAGATGGATTCATGACTGCAGCTCAAACAAATTCTTTAAACTCAATGTTCATCATTATTCTTGCGATTCCAATTTCGTTGTTGTGGGGGTATTTATCTAAGAAAAATCTAAACCCTAGAACACCTTACAAATTTGGCCTGGGGTTAGTTTTAGCAGGGGCAAGTTTTTATATTTTAGCTTTAAGTGAAGGCAGTGCAGATGAAAATGGAATGGTTCCTTTCGCATACTTAATAGTGATGTACTTCGTTTTATCCATTGGAGAATTATTCATGTCTCCGGTTGGGTTGTCAAAAATCACGAGTTTATCACCAAAACGCATCGTAGCGTTTATGATGGGAATTTGGTTCTTGTCTTCGGCCTATGCTTTTCAAATTGTAGGTTTTATTGGTAAACAATTAGCAGTAGAAAGTACAGATGCAAATGTTGGAGGTTTAGATACTTTAGCTATTTACACAGATGGCTTCATGCTAATTTCACAATACGCTTTAGGTGCCGGATTAATAGTTATTATCTTTTCTCCATTAATGAAAAAACTAATGGGAGATGTACATTAAAAAACTCATGACTATGAAAATCAAACTTCTTGTTTTATTATTATTAAGTTCTGTAGGAACTTATGCGCAACAAATACAATGGATGAGCTTATCCGAAGCTCTAGAAGCTCAGAAGAAAGAGCCCAAAAAAATCATAATGGATGTTTATACTAAATGGTGTGGACCTTGTAAGTTGTTGGATAAAAAAACCTTTGCAAATCCTGACTTAGCACGCTATGTTTCCGAACATTTTTATGCCGTAAAGTTCAATGCTGAAGGGGATGAACCCATCCGCTTTTACGATCAGAACTATGTGAATCCAAATTATGATGAGCGTAAAAAAGGAAGAAATGCAACCCATCAGTTCACTCAGTTTTTAGGAGTAAGAGGATATCCGACCATGGTGTTTTTCAGTGAAGACGGTGATCCAATAATGCCGGTTGTGGGTTATTATACTGCGCAACAATTGGAACCGTATCTTAAAATGATTAAGCAAGGAGATTATATGGTTTTTCAAGATCCTGAGGATTTTGAAAAATACCTAAAAACCTATGTTCCTCGTTTTCGTGGAAAGTAAATACGGCCTTCTTTTTGGGTGTCGTAAAAGGGAATATCGAATTGGTTACATGTTTTTTCCCATCGGTTTTTAAAGCTTGGATAACTGCTTCCATCTGCAATGATTTGATCAACGTCATTTTGGAGTAGGATCGCTTCTAGATTAACTTTAGTGTTTTTTGTCAATACGAGCAGGTTTTTTTGTTTCTTGAAATCAAAACCTTCTGCCCAAAGACTATCAATGAAAAACAAAGTTTTATCTTCTAAAGTATAACTGTTTTTTAGCCCTTCAATTGCGATAGTGTCAATACTGAATTCGTTTTGAAATTCCTCCACCAACCGATTGTTTCTCGCCATGTCTTCTGAACTGAAAACGCTTAGCGTTTTTTTGTTTTTATAAAACAATACGGTATTGTTATATACTGGCATTAACCAAACGGCTGTTGTTGCTTCATTTGCAATTCTACTTTTATGTGCCTGCCACTGCAATAAAAGAATCCCAAAAAACAACCCCACAAGTGTTCTTCTCTTTGATTTTATATGCATGAAATACAGAAACACAAGTAACGTGTATGTTAGTAATACTTCATGAACAGAAAGTCTTAATTCCTCAAAAAAGAACACCTCTTGGTTTACTACCCAGTGGACAACGTTATTTAAGCCCGCTGTCATCAAATCGAGTATGTCGATTAACAATGTGGGTAGTAATTGCCAATGAAGTAAGATCAGACTACCAATCCCTAAATACAAATAAAGAGCAACAAAAGGGAGTACCGCCCAATTGGTAATAAGGAATAAGCCTGGAAACTGATGGAAATGATATATAGCTAATGGACTTACTGCTATTTGAGCTGCCAGTGTAACCGTTGTCATCACCCAAAACCGATGTAATAACCAGTTCTTTAAGGGTAATAGTTTCACGAGTTTAGGTTGCAGGATGAGTATTCCGAATACAGCTAGGTAACTCATCTGAAATCCAAGTTGTTTGATGTATAACGGATTGCTGAAGATCAGTACACCGAAAGATAAGAGCAGCAAGTACAGAGTGGGAGGACTTCGCTTGAGGTACGTTCCGATACTGAAGAGCGAAAACATAGTTGCGGCTCGGATTACTGAGGCATTTGCTCCTGTTAGCAAGGCGTAGCACCAAAGCGAAATGATGATCATAAAAACCTGTATGTAATTTCCTTTGGGTAAATACCGTAGTGGCTTAAAAAATCATCCCAAGAGAACCATCAATAAGCCCATATGCAATCCTGAAATTGCCAGAATATGTACAATTCCGGCTTGAGCATAACGATCCACCCACGCACGATCCAACTCACTGCGTTCACCCAGGATCAATGCCATGAGTAGTTGTTTGGTCTCTTCTTTAAAGGCACTAGATTCGATAGCATTTAGCTTTTGCTGCTTTAACACCCTTAACCAACCCAACAGCGAAAAACGCTTTCTTTTTAATTCAACAAAATCATTTAAATCAAGTTGATGACTAACACCAATACTAAGTAAGTAGTTTTTGTAATTAAACCCCCCTATGTTGTTAGATGCTTGTATTGGTTTTAGTGCGTTTGAAGTTTTTAATGTAAAATCTAAGTCCAATTCTAGTAAATCTTCTTTTCGCATACGAATTAAGAGCCTGCCTGATGCCTTTTTATCGTTTAGCGCAATTACATCAGCATAATATCGGTGATAAGTAGGAGTCGATCGCAGGCGTTCCGTAATTGTAATTTGAAGTTGATTTGGATCATCAACTTGGTGCTTCGTCATAAAATGATCCTTATCGACTTGTAATGCCTGATTAGCACGATTAATTCCAATAAAAAAACTAATGACGCATAATAGAATTGGAACGAAAACAAAATTATTTTTCTTTGCTATCCATGCGATAAGAAGGCCTAAGAGGCAGGAAGATAAAAGGTGTGTGTTTAGGAAAGGGGAATCTAATTCGAATTGGATGCTACAGATAAGACCCAAAACAAAACAAATTAGAAGCGGCGTAAGAGTAAAATTTGGGAATTTCACTCCATAAAAGTAGTTATTTTATAATACTAACTATTTTTTACGAAGTAATTCTACCATTGCAACTGCTGTTTTGGTGCTGGCACCACCAGCGGATAATTTAGAATGTAACTGCTCATATGCGGTCAAAAGCTGATTTCTTTTTTCGGACTCAGTTATCAATTTCAATTCTTCTGCTATTCGATCTACAGTAAATTCATTCTGAAGAATTTCGGAGACTACTGCTTTATCCATAATCAAATTCACTAGCGAAATAAAGGGCAGTGTAATGATGCGTTTTGCAATTTGATAGCTCAAAAAACTACTGCGGTAACATACCATTTGGGGTACTCTAAACAATGCAGTTTCGAGAGTAGCGGTTCCACTAGTTACTATGGCTGCAAAACTATTTTTGAGTAGGGGATACGTCTGGTTTTGAACCAAAAGCACCTGTTGTCCTTTTAGAAATTGTTGATACCATTCAAAATCTATTCCTGGCGCTGCAGCGATGATGAATTTATACTGAGGGAAACGCTCGATAACCTCTATGAAAGTAGGCATCATTTTAATTATTTCTTGTTTTCTACTCCCGGGTAAAAGAGCTATTATAGGCGTATTGGCATCTAGTTTTTGATCAACTCTGAACGTGTCATTTTCTTTCAGAGATTCTTGAATTACGTCAACCAAAGGATTACCTACAAACTGTACTTTGTAATTATGCTTGTCTTTATAATAAGGTTCTTCGAAGGGCAAGATTACATAAAGTGCATCCAAATCCCTTTTTATTTTTGAAATCCGATTTTCTTTCCAAGCCCAGATTTGAGGACTTATATAATAGAGGTTTTTAAAGCCTTGCTTCTTTGCCCAAGCTGCGATACGCAAATTGAAACCGGGGTAGTCGACATAGATTATCGCATCCGGATTGAAGTCTAGAATATCATTTTTGCAAAAAGAAATATTTTTTAAGATGGTAAACAGGTTGATGAAAACTTCCCAAAACCCCATAAAGGCTAATTCTTTATAGTGTTTCACTAAAGTTCCTCCAACGGCTTGCATTTTATCACCACCCCAAAATCGAAACTCTGCATCCGAGTCTTCAACCAACAGTGCTTTCATTAAATTAGAAGCATGTAAATCTCCAGAGGCTTCACCTGCGATGATATAATATTTCACTTTATAAGAATTTTAGTAACGCAATGATTCCAACGAGTAGAAGCGAAAAACTAACCAGTCCGTAGGCGCGGTCATAACGATATTGTTTGATGAAAAGGAAAAAAACAGGAAGGTTCAACAGTGCCCCTAAACTAATAAGGCTTCCCAACTTACCTTCTATGTACAGAACCTGAAAACTTCCCCAAATTCCTTCATCAGAAAAAAAGAAAGTAAACCCAGTCATTCCAACTAAACTCAGAACCAATCCCATGGCAATGCCCATTAAACGTTCTTTAATTCTCAAAATCCCAGCTGTTAAGTTCTTGAATCGCGTGGTGAGCAGTAAGGTCAAACTGCGTTGGCACTACAGATATATAGCCTTCTTTTAAAGCCCATTCATCTGTATCTTGTCCTTTGTCTTCATTGATGAATTCTCCAGTCAGCCAATAATAATCACGACCCATAGGACTTTGTCGTTTGTCGAATTTTTCAACCCAATTGGCTTTCGCTTGACGACAAACTCGAATTCCTTTAATCTCTCCTTCAGGAAGAGCAGGAAAGTTTACGTTTAAAACCACATCAGCACGTTGTTTGTTTTGAATGGCAGCACGTGTTATTTTTTCTATGAAGGGTTTTAGAGGACTAAAGTCTGCATTCCATCGATAATCCAATAGAGAGAAGCCAATGGCTGGAATTCCTTCTATTCCGGCTTCGATTGCTGCACTCATCGTTCCTGAGTACACAACATTGATCGAAGAATTTGATCCATGATTAATCCCAGATACACAAATATCTGGTTTACGATGCAAGAGCTCATTGATTGCTAGTTTGACACAGTCTGCCGGAGTACCCGAACATTGATACTCTTTCTGAGGGCCATCAACCTTTTTCATTTCACTGCAATACAAGGTCGAGCTTATTGTTATCGCGTGACCCATAGCGGATTGCGGACTATCTGGGGCAACTACAACCACATCGCCGATGGTGTTCATTACCTCAATCAATGTTCGGATTCCCGGTGCGGTTATTCCATCATCATTGGTGACAAGTATAAGCGGTCTTTGATTCATAGCGTATCTTTGCTGCTAAATTAAGAAATTATCGAGTGATAGCGGTTGTTAATTAAATACAAAAAACATCGGGTTTCTTGGCGAAACCTATCCATTTACATACATTAGTAATATGAATTAATTGAAACAGGAGAAGCATGTCGCTTGCTTTTCATAAGAATGAAGATTGAAGATCGTGATATTCAGCCACAAGTTTAATTTAAGATGAGAGCCCTATGAAAAAGATAAAATATTTAGTACTGAGTGGAATCGCACTAGTTGCGCTTTATGGCTTTACTTTAGTCAATACTTCAAGTCCAGAAAAAGATAAGTTATTAATCGAAATCATGGCTTATGTTTTAGAACGCGGACATTATGATCCTGAAACGATTGACGATTCTTTCTCTGAAAATGTTTTCATGAACTATCTAGAAAGTATGGATGGTCAGCATCGTTTTTATATTCAAGCAGATGTTAATAATTTCAATCAGTTTAAAACTAAAATAGATGATCAAATCAAAGAGTCTAAACTTGACTTTTTCGATTATAGTTACAAGAAATACGTTCAAAGACAACAACAAATTAAAGCCTTTTATAAACCCTTGTTGGATCGTCCTTTTGATTTTTCTTTAGATGAAGAAATGGATCTAGATTATGAAACAATGGGTTATGCTGCTTCTTTGTCTGAATTAAAAAATGTTTGGTTGCAGTACTTTAAGCTATCAACTCTTGGAGTTTACGCCGATAAAAAAGAAGAGGAACTGAAGAAGTTTGAACTTGACAGTACCTATGTGATGTTGACCGATGTTGTGATTGAAGAACAAGCGCGTGCAATCACTAAAGAAAACATGGATTTGTTTTTTGAGGTTCGTGAAGACCTAGAACGTAAAGATTATTTTTCAATTTACTTAAACGCAATTGCAACTCAATTTGACCCGCATACCTATTATTTCGCTCCTCAAGAAAAAGATCGTTTTGATGCTAGTATTTCTGGAAAATTTGAGGGAATTGGAGCTCGTTTACAAAAGAAAAATCAAGAGGTTAGAATAATAGAAGTTATTTCTGGAGGTCCTGTTTGGAGAGATCAATTACTAGAAGAAGAAGATGTTATTATGAAAGTTGCTCAAGAAAACGAGGAGTCTGTAGATATAGCAGGAATGCGTTTAGACGATGTTGTGAAATTAATCAAAGGCCCTAAAGGCACAACCGTTTATTTGACTGTAAAGCACGTGGATGCTACTATAGAAGTTATTCCAATTACTCGTGATATTGTAGAATTGGAAGACGCCTTCGCTAAGTCTTCAATAATAACGAAAGAGAATAAGAAGTTTGGGGTTATACACTTGCCAAAGTTTTATGTTGATTTTAATGATTATGGCGAGCGCAATGCAGCCAGTGATGTGAAAAAAGAAATCGAAAAGCTTAAGACTGAAAACGTTGAAGGAATCATTCTTGACCTCAGAGGGAACGGAGGAGGTTCGCTTCAGACGGTGGTCGATATGACCGGATTTTTCATAAAAGACGGACCTGTAGTACAGGTCAAAAGCACAGGAGGTAAAAAACAAGTTCTTAAGGATATAGATCCAAGTGTTACTTGGGATGGGCCATTAGTGCTTATGGTGAATGAGTTTTCTGCTTCTGCTTCGGAAATTATTGCAGCTGCTTTACAAGATTATAAACGTGCTGTTATCATAGGAAGTAAACAAACTTTTGGAAAAGGAACAGTTCAAAATGTAGTTGATCTCAATCAAATTATTTCGAGTAACACCCATGGGGATTTGGGCGCTTTAAAGATCACAACAGATAAATTTTACAGAATCAACGGAGGTTCTACCCAATTGGAAGGTGTGAAAAGTGATATTGTTTTCCCTGGCCGATATTCTTATATCGAAACAGGAGAACAAGCTCAGGATAATCCGCTTTCATGGGATCAAATTTCACCTGCCGATTATCAAACGTGGAACACTTCTGGTAATTTTGATTTTGCTGTCGAGCAAAGCAAAAAACGTATTGCAAGCAATTCGTATATGATGTTGATCGATGAACAAGCACAATGGATCAAGTCACAACAAGACGACGACATGTATTCATTGAACTATGAAAACTATTCAAAAGAACGTAAACTGCGAATCAAAGAAACTGTAAAATACGATCAACTAGACGAATTTAAGTCTTCCTTCACATTACAAGCTCCAAAGTTAGATATACCTGCATTGGAAAAAGATGCAGATCTAAAAGAAAGACGTGTACGTTGGGAAGAAGGCTTAGAGAAAGATATCTATCTTTTCGAAGCGGTTAATGTCTTAGAAGATTTAATTTTACCTACAAACAAAACTAATAAACTTGCTCACATTAAAGAATAAGCCTTGTCTGTAGGGTTCATGTTGCGTCGCTTCTCTGAAGATCGTATCGGGTTATTCAGCGTAATTTATATTGTAGTAATGATTTTCGTTGCAGTTTTTGCCTATTGGATCGCCCCAGATAGTAGTTCGAATGCCAATCAAATGCATTTATCGATACACTCAAAACCACCCGGATTTTCAACACAAATATTAATCCTCCCGAATCCAAATGCAGATCAAGGAACTGAAGAAATTGCAATCAATCGTTTGCTTTGGAAACAAGATCAATTGTTTTACAACGCCTCAGGAACTCCGAAGGACTATCTACAACCTATAGATTTAAGTCGTTATCCACCTGAAACGAGCTATTTAGATGTTGAGAAAAGCTATGTTCAAGAAAGGAAATTTCTTTTAGGGACTGATAAATACGGAAGGGACTTGTTGAGTCGAGTTTTGATTGGATCTAGGATATCGTTGTCAATTGGATTTATAGCTGTTCTGATTTCCTTAGTAGTAGGTGTTTTTATTGGAGCTATTGCCGGGTATTTTGGCGGTACCGTAGATCGTTTTATGGTTTGGCTGATTAATGTAGTTTGGTCTATTCCAACTTTATTAATGGTTATTGGGATTACACTTGCTCTTGGAAAAGGATATTGGCAGGTTTTTATAGCGGTTGGTTTAACCATGTGGGTTGAAGTTGCACGTGTAGTTCGAGGACAGGTAATCTCAATCAAAGAAAAAACCTTTGTTCAAGCAGCACGCGTTTTAGGCTATACTAATTATAGAATCCTACTGAAACACATTCTACCCGTAGTTATTCCGCCCTTAATTGTTATTTCTGCAGCAAACTTTGCAAGTGCAATTTTAATTGAAAGCGGTCTCAGTTTCTTAGGGATTGGAGCACAGCCCCCAGTTCCGAGTTGGGGCGGTATGATAAAAGATCACTTCCGATATATTCTCTTGGGGAAACCCTATTTGGCAGTTGTGCCTGGGTTAGCAATAATGAGTTTGGTTTTTGCTTTTATGACACTCGGTAATAGTCTTCGCGATGCTTTAGATGTAAAAACATAGAACCGTTTATTCGTTCAGTCTGTTTGCATCTAGGTTTAAGAATATAAAAAGCAAACAGCTAAATCCAAGTAAACTCGACCCTCCATAACTTATAAAAGGTAGTGGGATTCCAATTGTAGGAACCAAACCTAGAGACATCCCAATGTTAATGAAGAAGTGTAAAAATAAAATGGCAGCAAGTCCGTGACCATATATACGTGCAAAATTATTTTTTAGGTTTTCTGCACGATATAAAATTCGTATAATTAAGAAACAAAACACCAATATAACCGCAGCGCTTCCATAAAACCCCCATTCTTCTCCGATGGTACTAAAAATATAATCGGTGTGTTGTTCTGGAACAAAACGCCCTTTGGTTTGTGTGCCTTGTAAAAATCCTTTTCCTTCCCAACCACCAGAACCAATTGCGATTTTAGATTGATTGATGTTGTAGCCAATTCCTTGTGTATCGACTTCCTTTCCTAGAATTATATTGAAACGATCCCGATGACGTTGTTCAAAGATGTTATTGAAGATGTAATCAACAGAATACACATAACTACAACTCACAACAATTAAGGCTAAGTAGGGGAGTAGAGATGCTTTTTTATTTAGTTTTTTTGAAAAGAAATATAAAGCGATCAGTAAGGTTATGATACTAGCAAAAACAAAGGGAATTGGTGTGACGAGTGTTAAGATGAAAAAGAAGATAAGTCCAAATAAAAGTAATAGAAATATAGAATTTAATCCCTCACGAAACAGAACAAATAAGAATGCACCAAACACCAATGCGGTTCCGGGGTCAGGTTGAAGTATTATGAGAATCATTGGAAGCGCAATGATGAGTCCTACCTGAAGTAATGACTTTAGTTTTTTTACATTCACTTGAATTTCGCTTAGGTACTTTGCTACCGCCAATGCAGTTGCAACTTTCGCAAACTCGGATGGCTGAAGGCCTATGCTACCAAATGAATACCAAGAAGTAGCACCAGAAATATTCTTTCCAAAAAGGAATAAGCCTACTAATGACAAAATGGTTAAGAGATAAAGAATACTAGCAAAGCGTTCGAAAAACTTGGCTTTTGTAATCAGAATTAATACGCCAACAAATAAGCTCACCATGAAAAACAAGAATTGTTTTCCAACGGGTATCTTAAAATTAAAAATGCTCGAATTCTCATTAAAATTAGTGGAATAGATATTCACTAACCCAAAACTCACAAGAGCTAAGTAAAGGATTATGGTGATCCAATCGAGTCTGTATAAACTTTTATTCATTGATTGTAAACGGTTTCCCCGAATAGGGTTTTTCATATTCAGTTGCCAAACTTCCTTCGACCATCCTTTTCTCAAGCCAAGAACGCTTCACTTCTTTATTGATGTATTGCTCAAGCATTAAACTAGCAATCGGTGCTGCCCATCTTCCTCCCCAATACCCATTTTCAATAAAAACTGCAATAGCAATTTTAGGATGCTCCTTCGGAGCAAATGCAATAAAAATTGAATGATCTGTTAGTTGTGTTCTTACTCCACCAATTTTCGTGAAATTCTCTGCTGTGCCTGTTTTCCCGCATACCTCAATGCCCTTGATTCGAGCAATCCTAGCGGTTCCCTTCTCGACCACTTTATGCATGCCATCGATTACGACTTCAAAATGTTCTGGATCGATACTGGTGTTTTTACGCAAAAACTTTTGTTGAATTGAATCACCAGAAACAGATCGAAGAAAATGTGGTGTATAATAATATCCTCGATTGGCTATTGCCGCAGTGAAATTTGCAAGTTGAATGGGAGTGGTTAAAACTTCTCCTTGCCCTATAGCATTTGAAATGATTGTAGGAGCTTTCCAGCCTCCTTCTTTGTACCAAGAATTATAATACGCTGCATTGGGTATAAATCCTCTTTTTCCTACGGAAAGATCGTACCCTAAATAATTTCCAAGTCCAAAACTTTTTAAGTGACTGTTCCATTGATTTACACCTTTGTCTGGGGTGTCGTATTTATTGATTATTTTCTTATAGGTATTAGCAAAATAGGTGTTGCACGATTGATAAATCCCTTTTAAAAGATCATTTCGAGAACCTCTTCTGCAATGACATTCCATAAAAGCACCACGGGCATAGAAATGACCTTTGTTGCATTTGAACTGCGTTTCGGGGGTGATAACTCCTTCTTGAAGTGCAATTAGAGCGTTAAGCGTTTTAAAGGGCGAGCCTGGAGGGTAAAGTGCTTGCAACCCTCTGTCAAATAAGGGCTTTGCTAAAGTGTCTTGAGCGAGTTTTCTGTAGTTCTTAGACCGATTCCTACCCACCAATAGGTTGGGGTCGTAGGAGGGTGCACTAACAAGTGCCAGTATCTCTCCAGTTGAAGGTTCGATAGCGACAATTCCACCTCGTTTGTTTTGCATCAAGTATTCTCCATACTCCTGAAGCAATGCATCTAAGGTTAGGTTAATGTCTTTTGCAACTTTAGGTTCTACGTCGAAGGTTTTGTTTTTATATTCTCCGATAATTCTATTGAATCGATCTTTTTGAAGAAAGCGTTTTCCTTTTTTCCCTCTTAATTCATTTTCATACGACTTCTCAATTCCTTGTCTTCCGATCAATTCGCCTTGCTGGTAGTAGTTGTCATATTTAAGGTCGTTGTTGTTTACCTCACTTACATAACCCAATACATTGGCTCCAAAACCGATACGATAATCACGCAGCGATTTTTTTTGAATAAAAAACCCCTCGTATTTCCACATTTGCTCTTGTAGTGTTGCGTAAGTTTCTTTGGAAATCTGATTGACGATTACTGACGGAAGTCGTTTAGAATACCGCCTAGCTTTTTTCAAGCTTTTAATTAATCGCTCTTTGGAAACCCCGGTGAGTTCACAAAAACTAAGTGTGTCGAATGGAATCACATTCTCTGGAATGATCATGATGTCATAGGCAGCCTGATTCGCAACTAATAATTTCCCATTACGATCATATATGAATCCCCGTTCTGGGTAGTCCGAGATTTCCAGAATTGCATTGTTATCTGATAGCCTCTGGTAGGTAGTGTTCAACACTTGAAGTTGAAACAAGCGACTGATGAATAGGATGCCTATAATCAGGGTAAGTCCAGCCAAGAGTAGCTTTCGCATTAGTTTTTCTTTTTAGTGAGGTTGAGCGTAGCTAATAAAAGTATAAAAGTCAAAGCAGTATTGACCAATGAATTTCGTAAAATAAGTGTGATATGAGTAACATCAAAGTAGGCTATACTCTGTAGAGCAAATTGATGAATCAGTATCATCAAGCCAATATAAACAGCCTGATTTCCCATTCGCGACTTCATGCTAAGTAGGGTGTTGCTGTCTGGAATAACACCAAAAGAAAAGCGGATGACCATTGGGCGAATGAAACTAATCAATAAAGTAGCAATGGTGTTAGCACCAGAAGTGTTTTGAAATATATCTATGACGAAGCCTAATAAAAAGCCTAATAAAATTAAAGTGAATTGAGAACTGTCAAAACGATAGCTAATGATGAAAAATAAGTAAACTGCTGGACAAGAAAATCCAAAAAGGTTAATGTTATCAAAGATTAGAACTTGGAGTAAAGCCGCAATAAAGAAACCCAATAAAACGCGTAAACTATCTTGTACCATCTTCGCTCTTTTTTTGAAGATCTATAAATTCAGATCGTTTTTTGTTTTCAATTATATAGACATGTTCTAAGTCGGTAAGATTATTTAGTAAGGCTACCTCAATGTTGTAATAACCTCCTGAAGTTGGGGTTTCAAGATCAATAATTGTTCCAATAGGGATTCCTTTGGGGAAATAAGCTGACATTCCTCCAGTCTCAATGGTATCTCCAACGGAGATTGTATTGATTATTGAGACGTCGGACAGCACCATTCGAGTAGGATCACGTCCCTCCCAAGACAAGGAGCCAAAAGCGCCTTTGCCTTGTATTTTAGCATTAATTCTGAAGTCTTGGTAGAGGATTGATATTACACTTGAAAAATGATCGCTGGTTTGTTTTACGATTCCTATAATCCCATTAGGTCCAACGACGCTCATGTCTTTTAAGATACCGTCAGAAGTTCCTTTGTCAATGATTAAAATATTCCGGGCTTTAGCGTAACTGTTTTTAACAACTGATGCAGATCGAACCAAGTAATTACTCAATTCAGGGTTTAGTGTGCTTTTGGAAATAGAATTTTCTGTCTGCTTGTATTGTAGAAGTTCTTGACGTAAGGCGCTGTTTTCGGCGAGAAGACTTTGGTTCGATTCTGTCAAGCTTAGATATGACTTTGAATTGTTGATGGATTTAAAAACTCCTCCAGAAATGACAATCCCAAAACGTTGAAGTTTCGTTTGGTGATAACTGCTTCTGTAGCTCGAAAAAACGATACCAATTCCCAATAAGAAAAGAAAGAGAAGTAAGTTCCTTTTTTGGATTATGATGTTTAAAATCCATTGCATATGCGAACTTATTTAATCAAGATCGTCTTGTAACGCTCAATGTTTTTGAGGACTATGCCTGTGCCTCGAACAACGGCCTGTAAAGGATCTTCTGCAATATAGACAGGAAGATCAGTTTTAAGAGAGATCCTTTTATCTAATCCTCTAAGCATAGATCCACCACCAGCTAAATAGATTCCCGTATTGTATATATCAGCAGCCAATTCGGGTGGTGTTTGTGATAGGGCTTCCATAATAGCATCCTCAATTCTCAGAATTGATTTATCAAGTGATTTAGCAACCTCTCTATAGGATACAATGGCTTGTTTTGGTTTACCTGTTAAAAGATCTCTCCCTTGAACAGACATTTCTTCTGGCGGATTTTCTAAATCTTCGAGCGCCGCACCAATAGTAATTTTTATTTTTTCAGCAGTACGTTCACCTACATACAAATTGTGTTGGCGTCTCATGTAATACACAATATCATTGGTAAATACATCTCCTGCAATTTTCACAGATTTATCACATACAATTCCAGATAAAGCAATTACAGCTATTTCTGTTGTACCACCACCGATGTCAACGATCATGTTTCCTTTTGGTTGCTTGATGTCGATTCCGATACCAATTGCCGCAGCCATTGGTTCATGGATCAAATAAACTTCTTTTCCGTTTACACGTTCTGCAGATTCTCGTACCGCTCGCATTTCTACTTCAGTAATCCCAGACGGGATACAAATCACCATGCGAAGGGAAGGAGTGAATAATCTTTTCTTAAGTGTGGGGATGCTTTTGATGAGCATGTTGATCATTTGCTCAGAAGCATTAAAATCAGCAATAACTCCGTCTTTCAAAGGACGAATGGTTTTGATGTTTTCATGTGTTTTTCCTTGCATCATACTTGCCTCAAGTCCAATAGCAATTACTTTGTTTGTTCTTCGATCAATCGCAACGATTGAAGGACTGTCTACAACAACTTTATCCTTGTGAATAATCAGCGTATTAGCGGTTCCTAAGTCTATTGCAATTTCTTCAGTAAGGAAGTCGAAAAACCCCATAATCAAGTATTTTTATTTTGGTCTAACCCAAATGTACTAAAAATTAATGTTTAAAATGACGAATTCCTGTGAATACCATAGACATTTCGTTGGCGTTACAGAAATCAACAGAGAGTTGATCTTTGATCGACCCTCCTGGCTGAATTACCGAACGCACACCTGCGTTGAATGCAATCTCTACACAATCTGGAAAAGGGAAGAAAGCATCACTCGCCATGACACAATTCTCAAGATCAAACCCAAAACCACTCGCTTTTTCGATGGCCTGTTTCAAGGCGTCAACACGTGAAGTTTGACCTGTACCTGAAGCTAGCAATTGATTGTTTTTGACTAGAACGATTGTATTTGACTTGGTGTGCTTACAAATTTTTGAAGCAAACAAAAGATCTGCAATTTGTTGTTCACTAGGTGTGATTGTAGTTGCAACTGTTAAGTGTTCTTTACTGTCTGTGATCGAATCTTTCTCTTGAACCAAGTATCCGTTAAGACAAGTTCTAACCGAGTTTTGGAGTAATTCATTACTTTTTTGAATCAGTAGAATTCTGTTCTTTTTGCTTTTCAAAATTTCTAAGGCAGCTGTATCATATGCAGGTGCAATCACTACTTCGCAGAAAAGGGTGTTTATTTTTTCAGCTGTTGCAACATCGATCGTTCGGTTGCAAATTAAAACTCCTCCAAAGGCAGAAACTGGATCCCCAGCTAAAGCATCTTCATACGCTTGTAAAAGCGAAGAACGACTGGCAAATCCACAAGCGTTGTTGTGCTTGAGTATAGCAAAAGTTGGTTCTTCGTTTTGAAACTCTTGCATCAACTGCACAGCTGCATCGATGTCTAGTAGGTTGTTATACGAAATTTCTTTTCCGTGAATTTGATCGAGTAAATCATTCAATGGACCAAAGAAACTTGCTTTCTGATGTGGATTTTCACCATAACGAAGGCTTTTGGATTCTTGAATACTTAACTTTAAGCTGGCTTCTTCCGATTCGGCATTGAAATAATTGAAGATTGCCGAGTCGTAATGCGATGAAACATTGAATGCTTTAGCAGCAAAACTTTTTCGATCACTTAAAGATGGTGATCCGTCTGAGGAATTTAACAGGTCCAAAAACTCAGCGTAATCGCTTTTATCCGAAACACAAACTACATCAGCAAAATTCTTTGCAGCTGCACGAATCAAAGAAATTCCACCGATATCAATTTTCTCAATAATATCTTGTTCTGAAGCGCCCGATGCAACTGTTTTCTCAAAAGGATAAAGGTCTACAATTACCAAATCGATTTGTGGAATTTCATATTGCTTTAACTCTTCTTGATCAGAAGCTACGTTTTGACGATTTAAAATCCCGCCAAAAACTTTAGGATGGAGTGTTTTAACACGACCTCCAAGAATCGAAGGGTAGGAGGTAATATCTTCTACAGCAACTACATTATATCCTAATTCTTGAATGAACTTTTCAGTTCCTCCAGTAGAATAAAGAGTCACACCGAGTGCATCTAGTTTTTTAATAATAGGAGCTAATCCGTCTTTATCAAAAACAGAAATTAACGCGGAACCAATTTTGTGAGCTGAATTCATTTTAGGAAATATTTATAGAGATGTTATTGGATGTCATATGATCGCTAATCAGTTTATTTACTTGTTCCAGTAAACGGACGTCAGTTTTGTCAAATGCGTTTGCGGTATTGGAGTCAATGTCGATTTGACCAATATTGTTATTATTTGTGAAAAGGGGGATTACTATTTCAGATTTTACGTCAATATTACAGGCAATATAATTGTCCTGAGATTGCACATCTGCAACAACAAAATTTTCATTAGAAACAGCTACTTGTCCGCAAATCCCTTTTCCAAAAGGAATAACGGTGTGGTCGTTAGGGATTCCAGCAAATGCTTTTAAGTGCAACGTCTTAGTTTCTGCTTTTGCAAAATAAAAACCTACCCAGTCATAGGTCTTGATTTCATGTTTCAACAAGCTGCATATTGCGCTAAGCTTTGTTTCTAAACTAGTGTCGTTAGAACCTAGAATAATTGAAACTGCAGACAGTAGTTTTTGTTGGTGTTCCAAAAGGAAAATTGTTTTCACAAAAGTATTAAAATTTCTATCCAATGATTTGAATTCATGTCTATTTTTAAATCAATTTATGAACTAAATAATGTTTACTTTTATTTGGGCAAAATAGAACAGCCTTATTTGTTTAATAGTTGCAACAAAAGTTCAACGTTCAATCGTTACTAATTAGAAAACAACAGCATGAAACAAGAGTTTGTTATAGCAGGTATGACTTGCGGAAATTGTAAAAAAGGTGTGGAAGAAAAACTAAATTCCATTCCTGGAATAAGCGAAATACAAGTTAATTTGAAGTCTGGAATTACAGCAATTGAAACTCCGCAAACGCTATCTTTTGAGGCTATTGAAACTGTCTTGGGAAGTAAGTATACAGTTACCGATAGGATTGTCGAAGCGTCTAAATGGAAAGCGTTATTTCCGTTGGGTCTTATTTTTTTATATGTTCTATTCGGAGCTGTTTTTTTGCAACACCCAGCCTTTAGTAGTTTCGGTTTCATGATGGACTTTATGGGATTGTTTTTTATCGTTTTCAGCTTCTTCAAATTCTTAGGATATCGTTCTTTTCCAACTTCTTTCGCAACATACGACCCCATCGCAAAAGCAATTCCAATTTACGGATGGATTTATCCGTTCATAGAAACTGCTTTAGGATTGGCTTTTTTGTTTCAATTTGAGGTTACACTTGCTTTGTGGGTAAGTTTGTTTGTTCTTTCAGTTACAACTTTTGGTGTGCTGCAATCCTTACTTAATAAGAATAAAATTCAATGTGCTTGTTTGGGAACTGTTCTAAACCTACCGATGACCGAAGCTACGCTGATCGAAAATATAGTGATGATTTTAATGGCTTTGGGACTGCTTTTTGGCATTGCCTAATATTAGTCGTATATTTGTCAAACGATTCTGATTATGAAACGATTAAAAGTCATTTTATTACTCCTCTTGTTTATCCATTCCAAAATGGGCATGGCACACAACTTTCATTATTGCGGAGATCATATAGCCGCAATATCGTTAGCCTATAGCCCAAAAGGTTGTGGGATGGAGATGACAAAAAATCAAAAGACTGAAGGGCTTTCTTTTTCTCAAAAAAGTTGTTGTTCCGATGCTCTTGAGATTTTTCAAAGTACAGAAGATATTAGTATCGCTGATGAAGCAAAAGGGTTGGATTTAGATTTCTTTAGTCCGCCAATCCAAGGAATTCGCAAGTTACCTGTATTGACTTACAGTCAGAAAATTCAGATTAATAAAAGACCTCCACCACTTCAGAGGCAGCTTTTCAATTTGTACGGTTCTTATGTGTTCTACGAGTAAAATCATTGGATAATACTTTATTCAATCGATTTTAGTACACAATGAATTTATACTATACATAATGAAAAACATATACCTATTTATACTGCTGTTTAGTTGGTCAGTTCAATCACAGCAACTTACCGGACAAATAAAAATCAAAGAAAACGCTACTGAATTACCAATAGAAGGAGTGAATTTGATTTGGCTGAATACTTCAATGGGAACCATTACAGATCAATCTGGGAATTTCAAACTCCCCATGTCTCCTAATTCAAACAAATTAGTGATCAGTTATCTTGGGTTCAAAACTGATACTTTGGTCATCTCAAGTCCTAAGCGATTAATTCACACACTTCTTCCTGATGCAGATGATGCTCTGGATGAAATTACGCTAACAGAAAGACGTAAGGCTATTCAGAAGTCATATTTAGAAGCTCAAAACATCATTCGAGTTTCTAGCGAAGAATTGCTGAAAGCGGCATGCTGTAACCTGTCGGAAAGTTTTGAAACCAACCCCTCTATTGACGTGAATTTTGCAGATGCATTAACGGGTACAAAGCAAATTAAAATGTTAGGACTTTCTAGTCCATATTTATTAATTTCCGAAGAGAACATCCCTATGGTTCGAGGAGCTTCTCAAATTTACGGCTTAACGTTTACTCCCGGAACTTGGATACAAAGTATACAGATAACAAAGGGTGCTGGAAGCGTAGTCAATGGCTTTGAGAGCATTGCTGGTCAAATCAATACTGAGATTCAAAAGCCATCTCAAGATGCTCCCATATATATAAACGCCTATACTTCTGTGAATGGACGACAGGAGTTCAATGCACATTTCAACACCAAATGGAATGATAAGTGGAGCGCAGGTTCGTATGTTCACGTAAATCAGCGGACGCAGAAATTCGATAAAAATGCAGATTCTTTTTTAGATGTACCGATTTCAAAACAAATCAATGTTTTGAATAGATGGCAGTACACCGATGGAACTAAAGGCTGGGTTGGATTTGCGAGTCTTCGATTTCTGGATGATAAAAAGCAAACAGGCTCGATGAACTTTGACCCCGAAATACATCGAGATACAACTACATTTTGGGGAAGTGAAATTGAAACTCAACGCGTGGATGCTTCCTTAAAAATAGGTTATGTATTTCCAGACACTCCTTACCAAAGTTTTGGTTTTCAGTCGGCATATAGTAATCACGACCAAGATTCTTATTTTGGACTAAGACGTTACGATATAGAACACAAGAGTTTTTTTACAAATCTGTTGTTCAATTCAATCATCTCGAATACAAAAAACAAATTCAAAACTGGAATCAACTTCTCTTTTGATGAGTATAACGAACGTGTTGATTTAGTTGATTACCAAAGAAGAGACGAGGTTATTGGAGCCTTTTTTGAGTACAGTTATGATAGTTTAGAAAAGTTGAATATAACGGCAGGAATTCGATTAGATTCACACAACCGACTCGGTACATTCGTTACACCACGAGTACATTTACGCTATAATCCTTGGGAACGATCTGTATTGAGAGCTTCAGTCGGTAGTGGAAGAAAAGTTGCGAATATTTTTGCTGAAAATCAAAAATTATTCGGTACAAATCGCCTGATTCAGTTAGTCGAAAATGGTGGATCAGTTTATGGTCTTCGCCCAGAGAAAGCATGGAATTATGGTTTGAGTTTTAGACAAGGTTTTACGTTATTTCAAAAACAAGGTGATATTACAGTTGACTTTTATAGAACTCAATTCGAAGATCAGGTTGTGGTCGATTGGGAGCAAGCAAGTCATATTCGTTTTTATAATTTGGAAGGCTCTAGTTACGCCAATAGTTTTCAGCTCGAATTGGATTATGTACCTTTTAGAAATACGGCTTTACGCTTGGCTTATAAGAATTATCAAGTCAAAACAACTTATGGAACTCAAACACTCCAGAAGCCTTTGCAGCCTGAGGAGCGTTTCTTTGCGAATTTTGAGTATAAGTTCGAAAACGAAGAAAAAGGTTCACAATGGAAAGCTGATATGACCTACCATTTTGTAGGAGAACAACGACTTCCATCGAACAGTAGAGATGGAGCAGGATATTCTTCCGAACGATATGGGTTGTTGAGTATGCAAATTACTCGTGTTTTTTCAAAACAATTTGAAGTATATTTGGGAGGTGAAAATTTGGGGAACTACAAACAGTTGAACCCAATTGTTGGTGCTGAAGATCCATTTGGCTCAACTTTTGATACTTCTTTGGTGTATGCTCCGATTTTCGGAAAAATGTTTTACGCTGGACTGCGTTTTAAATTAAATAATATAAAGAAATGAAAAAAATAATTATACTTCTAATTGCGTTATTACCTGTGATTGGGTTCGCTCAAAAGGCAAAAAAAGATATCCAGAAAACCAGCTTTGAGGTGAATGGTGTTTGCGGAATGTGTAAGGCTCGAATCGAAAAACAAGCCTTTACTATTAAAGGCGTAAAGTCTGCTACTTGGGATATTCCTTCGCATCAATTTTCGATCATTTATGACGCTTCAAAAACCAGTTTATTGAATATTCATGAAGAAATTGCTTCGGTTGGGCACGACACCCCTTTAGCAACTGCGCCAGATGAGGTTTACAACAGTTTGCATATGTGCTGTATGTACGAGCGAGAAAGCAAAGAATAATATTACCAAAAGCATTTTAAACTAATATTTGTTTCTTCAGTCTAAAATCTTTAGACTGAATTTTTTACGTAAAATAATAACCAAATAATGGAGAAAAGCACAGGATTCTATTTTAGAATAATACACCGGTATCTAGGGTTTTATTTAGTTGGCATAATGGCTGTTTATGCGATAAGCGGGATAGCCATGATTTTTAGAAATGATGACACTTTTAAAATCATCACTGAAATAGAAACTACGCTGCCCGTTAACTTAGACGAGAGCGCTTTGGGAAAAGCATTGAAAATTAAACGCCTTGCTGTTGAAAGGGTAGAAGGGGATCAATTGATTTTTAAGGAAGGAACCTATAACCAGACAACTGGTGAAACCGTTTACCTTAAAAATGAGCTTCCTTATATTTTAGATAAAATGGAGCATTTGCATAAAGCAACAACTAACAGTCCTATTTATTGGCTGAACATTTTCTTCGGGGTATCACTCTTGTTTTTTGTAATTTCTTCTTTTTGGATGTTTTTGCCGCATACCTCTGTTTTTAAAAAAGGGATTTACTTTACTCTTGCAGGAATATTAATGACCTTGCTTATTTTATTTGTATAAACTACGATATAGCGTATAAAAAAAGCGACCCAATGGGTCGCTTTTTTTATTTATCAGGCGTATGATTACATCATACCCGGCATACCACCACCCATTGGAGGCATTCCTCCTCCGGCTGGAGCATCTTCTTTAATGTCTAAGAGTGCACATTCGGTTGTTAAGATCATTCCAGAAACAGAAGCTGCATTTTCAAGAGCAACACGTGTAACTTTTTTAGGATCAATAATTCCTTCTGCAAGCATATCTACATAGGTTCCGTTTTTGGCATTGTATCCAAAGTTTTGATCTCCTTCGAGAACCTTAGAAACAACTACAGATCCTTCTCCACCTGAATTCTCTACGATGATACGTAAAGGAGCTTCAACTGCTTTCTTGATGATTTGAATTCCAGTAGCCTCGTCAGCATTATCGCTTGCAAGATCTTCCAGAACTTTTTTAGCATTCAGTAGAGCAACTCCTCCACCTGCAACAATACCTTCTTCTACAGCAGCACGCGTAGCATGAAGTGCATCATCAACACGATCTTTTTTCTCTTTCATTTCAACTTCAGAGGGAGCACCAACATAAAGAACTGCAACACCACCCGAAAGTTTTGCTAAACGTTCTTGTAGTTTTTCCTTATCGTAATCAGAAGTAGAATTTTCAATCTGAGATTTGATTTGACCTACACGGCCTTCGATAGCCTCAGCAGATCCAGCGCCATTAACAACAGTTGTGTTGTCTTTGTCAATTGTAACTTTCTCTGCAGTACCGAGCATTTCAAGGGTAGTGTTTTCAAGCGTATAACCGCGTTCTTCTGAAATCACAGTTCCACCCGTAAGGATAGCGATGTCTTCAAGCATAGCTTTACGACGATCCCCAAATCCTGGTGCTTTTACTGCAGCAATTTTCAATGCACCACGAAGTTTGTTTACTACAAGAGTAGCTAAAGCTTCTCCATCAACATCTTCAGCGATAATCAGTAAAGGCTTTCCTGTTTGAGCTACAGGCTCTAAAACAGGTAAAAGATCTTTCATTGCTGAAATCTTTTTGTCATAAAGTAAAATGTAAGGACTTTCTAAGTCAGCTTCCATTTTTTCAGAATCGGTAACAAAATAAGGTGATAAATATCCTCTGTCAAATTGCATTCCTTCAACAACATCAACATACGTATCTGTTCCTTTTGCTTCTTCAACAGTAATTACACCTTCTTTACCAACCTTTTCAAATGCTTCCGTAATCAAACTACCGATCATATTATCGTTGTTTGCTGATATACTTGCAACTTGATGTATTTTTTCAGAAGAACCACCTACTTCGGTAGCAATCTTATCTAATTCAAGAACGATAGCACCTACCGCTTTGTCAATTCCTCTTTTAAGATCCAATGGATTAGCTCCAGCTGCTACATTTTTAAGACCTTCCTTCACAATTGCTTGTGCTAAGATCGTTGCAGTTGTTGTTCCATCTCCAGCCAAATCGTTGGTTTTAGAAGCAACTTCTTTTACCATCTGAGCGCCCATATTTTCTAGGGGATCTTCAAGCTCAATTTCTTTTGCTACACTAACGCCATCTTTGGTTACTTGTGGTGCTCCAAAAGCTTTGCCGATAATTACGTTACGTCCTTTTGGACCTAAGGTAACTTTAACTGCGTTTGCAAGAGCATCTACTCCTCTTTTGATACCATCTCTAGCATCAATATCAAATACTATTTTTTTAGCCATTTTAATTTATTTTTTGGTTAAACAATTGCAAGAATATCGTTCTCTTTCATGATTAAGAAATCTTTTCCGTCATGTTGAAGTTCTGTTCCAGCATATTTCCCATAAAGCACGGTGTCACCTACTGATAAGGTAACTGGGTCTTCTTTGGTTCCAGGTCCTACAGCAACAACAATTCCTTTTTGAGGCTTTTCTTTTGCAGTGTCAGGTATATATAGACCCGAAGAAGTTTGGGTTTCTGCAGCAGCTGGTTCAATAAGAACGCGGTCTGCTAAAGGTTTAATGTTGATTGTACTCATAATGTCTGATTTATATTAGAAATTTCATTTTTATATTTTCATAAATTATGCCAGTCTATTCCTTGTCAGTTAAGGCAAAAAAAAATGCCAGCTTGTCAGGAAGCTGGCATTTATGTGTTTAGATAAACAGTGTGTTATTCTATAGCAGCTGGTTCTTCTGAATCTGCTGGTACTTCTTCAGGAGCTACTTCTGGAATTACCTCAGGAATAGTTTCTGTTGAAATTTGTTCGAGTGTATTAGCATCTAATAATTTTGACTCAGCATCAACATTGTTTTGATTTGAATTCAAACTAAAATTTGAAAGTAAAATAAGAGCCAATAAAAGTGTAGCTAAGACCCAAGTGCTTCGGTCTAAAAAATCAGTTGTCTTTTGAACTCCTCCCATTTGTTGAGCTCCTCCTCCGAAAGATGAGGAAAGTCCCCCTCCTTTTGGATTTTGAACCATTACTACAAGTATAAGAAGGAAACACACAACTAGGATAAGTGCGATAAAAATTGAAAATGTACTCATTGGATTATTTTATTTTTGTTGTAAATTTTTAATAGCTTTGATTTGGTCTGCAAAGAAACTATTTTTTTCCGGATATTTCAAACTTAATATCTTGTAAGAGAGCAAAGCTTTCTTAAACTTACCTTGTTTAACATAAACTTTGGCCAAGGTTTCGGTCATTAACTCTTCTTTATTGAATTTAATTTCTTTCGATAAATTCTGTTTTGCTGTGTTTGCCGATACAGGTGGTATTTTAGGATTGTTTCTCAAAAAAGCATCGATAAGATCGATTTTATCTTCAAAAGAATTTTCAGACTCTGAATCTTGAAGCGCTTTTGAGCTATTGTTTTTTGTCCATTCAATCCATTCTAGGAAGCTTAAATTCACAGGCAATTCCTTTTTTGGAGTCTCTATGACAACTTCAACGCTCTTGGATTTTGTGTCAACTTCATTTATTTCGTCTTGACTTACCTCTTCTCTCTTTTCTTTAACTTTTATTTCAAGAATGGGTTTTGTTTTTTCTTTTTCTTGTACTTGTAAAGTTTCTGAACTTTGAGTCGTATGGTCCGTATAAAGCCACTCATATAAGGTGTTACGATCTGGACTAATAACCGCTGTTTTTTTTAGAATCAGATCAAAATTGAATTGCTCTTGTTCCTTTAATGACTTTAGATAAAGCGCATAGGCAGCCTGAAAATAGGGGTAACGATAGGTAATTTTTTCTAAAGCAAGACGCTGTTCTTCGTTTAGAGCATCATAGTTTTTTGATAAGGAAGTAAATTCAGTTAGGGTCATTATACTACCATTTTGCTAGCGAAGCGTTAAAAATATCTTGGGTGATACGCTCAAAGATCTCTCCGTGTGCTGTATCCTTGATGTCATATAGTTGTTGTTCTGCAGGGAAGTCATAATAGAAAGAAAAACGCGTTTCATAATTATCATCCTCTTTTTTAACATTAAAATATCGAACATTGATTGAAATGGTTAGACGGTTTTGAGCAGCTGTGTTTTGTGCAGTTGCAGACATGGGCGTAATTCCGTATTCAACAATCTCTCCTTCAAAAACAAGATCCCCATTTGTGTTTGTTAGGTTGAGGTTCGTTTGATTGATTAAAATATCCTGGAGGGCAAGCGTAAAGTCTCGATCCAATCCGGGTTCGATAGTAGATCCAGGCCTGTTTCCAGCTACGTTTTCAAAATAATTGACTTGAAAAGTTTCTGTTCCAGCGGGGATAGATGCTCCTGTAAAAGAGTAGATTCCACACGAGTGTATAGCAAATCCAAGGAGTATGATTCCTAGAATTTGAATATGATTTTTAATCTTCTGAGCCTTCATTTAAATCGTATTGTTTGATTTTCCTGTATAATGTTCGTTCCGAAATACCAAGTTCTTCTGCTGCTAATTTACGTTTTCCTTGGCTTCGTTCCAAAGCCCTCCTAATCATTTCAATTTCTTTTTGTAAAAGCGACAACGGTTCTTCTTCTGTTATTGTTTCGGCATAATCATACGAATCTTCGGATTCTGATACAGACTCCTGAAATTGATTTTCAACTTGCAAAGTTTGAAGAGGTTGCTGATTTTCTTCAACGGGTTCTTTTCCATAAATCTTGTTAATTAAGCCTTGATTTTTTTCTTGAACATCTTCCGATGTTTCTTGTTTCATCAGTTTTAAAGTAAGCTTTTTAAGGTCATTCAAGTCGTTCTTCATATCAAAAAGAACTTTATACAGTATCTCTCTTTCCGAAGCAAAGTCACTGGATCCTTTTTCGTCGGGCCTAATGGCGGGTAATTGAGCCCCCATATCAGGTAAATAGGACCTGAGAATTTGAGAATTTAACTCGCGTTCTTTCTCTAGAACCGAAATTTGTTCCGCTACATTTCTTAACTGTCTGATGTTACCATTCCAGTTGTACTGCGCTAGGGTCAATTGAGCATCCTCTTTTAGGCGAACAGTAGGCATGTGATATTTTTGAGCAAAATCTGATGCAAACTTCCGGAACAGTAACGGAATATCTTCTTTGCGTTCTCTCAACGGTGGTAAATTGATTTCAACTGTGCTGAGACGGTAATACAGATCTTCACGAAATCTCCCTTTTTGAATGGCATCTCGCATTTTTACATTAGTAGCCGCTACAATACGTACGTTTGTTTTTTGGGTTTTAGAGGATCCTACTTTTAAGAATTCTCCTGTTTCCAGTACACGTAAGAGTCGTACTTGAGTTGCAAGGGGCAATTCACCCACTTCATCTAAAAAAACAGTACCACCATCGGCAACTTCAAAATAGCCACTTCGGGTGCTAGTAGCACCAGTAAAAGCTCCTTTCTCATGACCAAAAAGCTCACTGTCAATGGTTCCTTCTGGTATTGCTCCACAATTTACTGCAATGTACTTGGCGTGTTTTCTATGCGAATATTGATGAATTATTTTCGGAATATTTTCTTTACCGACACCACTTTCACCAGTGACTAAAACAGAGATGTCTGTTGTTGCTACCCGTACTGCTTTTTCAAGCGCTCGGTTGAGTAGTGGGTTCATCCCAATGATACCAAAACGCTGTTTTATGGCTTGAATTGATTCCATCGATTATATGGTTTTGGAAACTCCAACGGGAGTTCCTATTAATGTTGCAGAAGTACAATCGTTGATTTTTACATCAACAAAGTCGCCTACCTTATAGTTCTCTTTTGTGAACACTACAACCGTATTTTGTGAAGTTCGCCCGCTCCATTGTAAGGTAGATTTTTTAGATTCGCGCTCGATCAAAACACAAACAGTTTGATCTTTATATCCTGCCGTTCTGAAGCGACTATGTACACGTTGTTTTTCTATAATTTCTTGAAGTCTACGCAGTTTTATTTCCTCAGAAATATCATCATCTAATTTACGTTCGGCCATTGTACCTGGACGTTCCGAATAAGAAAACATAAAGCCGAAATGATATTGCACATAGTCCATTAGGCTTAATGTGTCTTGATGATCTTCTTCTGTTTCTGTTGGAAATCCAGCAATAAGATCCTGAGAAATGGAACAGGTTGGTATGATGTTACGAATATTGTCGATCAGATCGAAATATTCTTGACGCGTATGCAGGCGATTCATTTTCTTTAAAATACGATCGCTACCCGATTGAACAGGGAGGTGGATGTGCTTACAAATATTGTCAAATGCAGCCATTGTATGAACAACATCCAAGGTAAGGTCCTGCGGATTTGATGTCGAAAAACGTATCCTCATTTTAGGATGTGCTTGAGCAACAAGCGCCAATAACTGCGCAAAATTTATAGCAGTCTTCTGTTGAAGAGCTGTTGCTTTATCAAAATCTTTTTTAAGACCACCACCATACCATAAATAGCTATCAACGTTTTGACCTAAAAGAGTAACCTCTTTAAACCCTTTTGATGCTAAATCAAGAACCTCTTCCAAAACACTTTTAGGATCACGACTTCGTTCTCTACCTCTAGTAAAAGGAACCACACAGAAGGTGCACATATTGTCACATCCTCGTGTGATTGAAACATAAGCACTTACTCCATTCGATTGTAAGCGAACGGGAGCAATATCGCCGTAGGTTTCTTCTTTAGATAGAATGACGTTAACAGCATTTCTACCGCTTTCTATTTCTTGTAGGAGGTTGGGAAGATCTTTATAGGCATCAGGCCCAACGACCATATCAACTATTTTTTCTTCTTCTAGAAATTTATGTTTTAGGCGTTCTGCCATACAGCCTAAAACACCAACTTTCATTTTAGGGTTAATGCGCTTTACGGCATTGAATTTCTCTAAGCGTTTGCGAACGGTTTGTTCTGCCTTGTCTCGGATAGAACAGGTATTGATCAAAACAAGGTCCGCTTCTTTCATTTCCGTAGTGGTTTCAAACCCTTCGGTAGATAAAATAGAAGCAACTACTTCGCTATCAGCAAAATTCATTTGACATCCGTAGGATTCTATATATAGTTTTCGTGCTGCAGTATTCTTTGGGTCTAATTTTTTAGATAAAGGCTCCCCATTAAAATCATTTGGATTTTTATCAAGAGTTGCATGAAGTGCTTTGTGGTCGCTCATAGGTATATTGAAAGAGTAGATTCTAAGCTTAAATAATTAAAATCTATATTCTGTTTGTAAAATTACAAAAATTGTTCCATAATGTCATCTTGTCAGGTTACTTCGTTTTTAATCCCTTTTTAGAGGGTGAATTCATATCAATTGAACCTATTTAGTAGTGTCTTTTTGAGACGTGTTTAAATTTTAGTTTCATTATAAGTTTGAGACCTAAGAAAAAACCAATTACTTTTGTCAGCAGAAAAGAGCAGATATGGCAAAGAATTTGGTTATTGTTGAGTCCCCGGCTAAGGCTAAAACTATCGAAAAGTTTTTAGGAAAAGATTTTAAAGTTGCCTCAAGTTTTGGGCATATTGCCGATCTGCCTTCCAAGGAGTTAGGCGTTGATGTAGATGGAGATTTTTCTCCAAAATACATTGTCTCCGATGATAAAAAGAAAGTCGTTGCTGAACTAAAATCATTAGCTAAGAAAGCCGAAATGGTTTGGCTGGCAAGTGATGAGGATCGAGAAGGAGAAGCCATTGCATGGCACTTAGCACAGACTTTGAAATTAGATGAAAGCAATACCAAACGTATTGTTTTTCATGAAATAACCAAGAATGCAATCCTAAAAGCGATTGAAAATCCACGAGAAATTGATTACAATCTAGTCAACGCGCAACAAGCTCGAAGAGTATTGGATCGTTTGGTTGGTTACGAACTATCACCTGTGCTTTGGCGAAAAGTAAAAGGTGGCCTCTCAGCTGGAAGAGTACAATCGGTTTCTGTACGTTTAATTGTTGAACGTGAACGCGAAATCAAGGCTTTCTCTGGGCAATCGATGTATAAAACACAAGCAGATTTTTTGTCTTCTCAAGGGAAAACAATCAAAGCAAATTTGAACACTACCTTTGATCAACCAGACGAGGTACAAGATTTTCTTTTGGAAAATGTGAATGCACAATTCTCCATTGCATCAAAAGAAACGAAGCCAGCAAAGAAGAGTCCAACTGCACCTTTTACAACTTCTACACTACAACAAGAAGCCTCTCGTAAATTATATTTTTCTGTAAGCAAGACCATGACCATGGCACAACGTTTATATGAAGCTGGTTTGATTACGTATATGAGAACCGATAGCATGAACCTTTCTAAGGAGGCTCAGACTGCTGTTCTTTCTACTATTGAAAATAATTATGGGGAAGAATACGCACAAGCACGAACCTTTAAAACGAAGAGTAAAGGAGCTCAAGAAGCTCACGAAGCTATTCGTCCTACGGATGTAACCAAAGCCAAGATTGAAGGCGATTATGATCAAATGCGCCTTTATGAGTTGATTTGGAAAAGGACAGTTGCATCTCAAATGAGTGATGCACAATTGGAGCGAACACAACTTAAAATTCAAGCCTCAACACATAAAGAAATTTTCACTGCCAAAGGAGAAGTGATCAAATTTGAAGGTTTTTTAAAAGTATATCTAGAAGGTGTAGATGATGACGAGGAAGAAGCTGAAGGGATGTTGCCTGCTGTGAATCAAGGCGATCTGGTTGACTTAAAGTCTCTGGTGTCTACCCAACGATTCTCAAGACCACCCTATCGATATTCAGAAGCAGCTTTAGTAAAAAAACTAGAAGAACTAGGAATTGGACGTCCTTCTACTTATGCTCCAACAATTTCTACGGTCCAGAACCGTGGATATGTTGCTAAAGGTGTAATTGAAGGTGCGGAACGGAACTATCATCAATTGTCTTTAAATAAAGATGAGGTTGAGGTCAAACTATTGACTGAAATGGTTGGCTCCGATAAAGGAAAGTTAGTCCCTACCGATATAGGAATGATTGTAAATGACTTTTTGGTGAATAACTTTAAAGACATCTTAGACTATAGTTTTACTGCTCAAGTTGAAAAAGATTTTGACGAAATAGCAGAAGGAAACGAAGATTGGATAAAAATGATCAAAGGGTTTTATGGAGACTTCCATAAGACAGTAAACTTTGTTCAAGAAAATGCAGAACGAGAATCTGGCGAACGAAGCCTCGGTACCGATCCAAAGTCGGGAAGAGAAGTGAAAGTGCGTTTAGGAAAATTCGGACCCATAGCACAAATTGGAAATGCTGATGATGAAGAAAAACCAGTGTTTGCAAGTTTAACTACCGAACAACAGCTAGACACTATTACTTTTGAGGAAGCGATGGAATTATTCCAATTGCCTAAAAGCCTCGAAGACTACGAAGGACAACCCGTTAGCATTAACAATGGTCGTTTTGGTCCTTATGTCAAGTTTGGCGACGTGTTTGTTTCGCTTCCTAAGGGAACCAATCCAATGGAAGTAGACGATGCAATGGCAATTGAGCTTATTGAAGAAAAGAAGAAAGCAGACGCACCTATATATACATACAAAGAGCTTCCTGTAACAAAAGGGAGTGGTCGTTTTGGACCTTTCATTAAGTGGAGTGGAATGTTCATCAATGTAAACAAGAAGTACGATTTTGATGCCCTCAGCACAGAAGACATCGAAACGTTGATTGATGATAAAATTCAAAAAGAAATTGATAAGGTTATTCATGATTGGAAAGACGAAGGAATCCGTGTAGAGAAAGCTCGATGGGGAAGATCCAACATCATCCAAGGGAAGTTGAAAATTGAATTATCGAAAGACATTGACCCTACTAAGATTACTCTAGAAGAGGCTATAAAACGTATCGAAGCGAAAAAGCCAGCTAAGAAAAAAGCAAAGCCAAAAGCTAAAGCCAAAGCGAAGCCGAAAGCAAGAGCAAAGGCAACTAAAAAGAAATAAGAAGATGAGTCTGGATCTCTTTGAACCTGTTGATGAAGCTGTTTTTGGTGTTTCGGTGCTATTACCGAAACAGGTTTTGGGTAAAAAAATAAAAGTACATACCAAGCGTCAGGGCCTTCCAGAGCTCACTGATGTTAAAATCGCACTTTTTGGAGTCAACGAGAACCGAAATGGGTTTTTTACTTCCACAGCTTATGAAATGGATGAATTCCGAAGACAGTTTTATCAATTGTATCCAGGTAACTGGACTGTTGAAGTAGCTGATTTAGGAAACCTACCCAACGGAGACACACCAGAAGATAGTTATTTTGCAATTAAAGAGGTGTGTTTAACCTTGAAGCAGATGGATGTTATTCCGATCATAATAGGAGGAACACAAGATTTAACCGTTGCAGCGTATCGGTCTTTTGAAAATGCCAAGCAATGGGTGAATATGGTTTCTGTAGATAACCGTTTTGACTTTTCACAGGGCGAAGATTTGATTTCAGGAAAATCCTACATGAGTAAAATCATCATGGAAAACCCGAGTTATTTATATAACTACACCAACATTGGATATCAATCATATCTTATTGCTCAGGAAGAATTGGATCTGATGGAAAAACTTTTTTTTGAATCGATTCGCTTAGGAAGTGTACTCGATAATAATCAGGTTACCGAACCAGCTTTTAGAGAAGCAGATATCGCGAGTTTTGACATGAAAAGCCTACGGAGTTCTTCTGATGGAACCTATGTGCATGGAGCACCAAACGGGATTGATAGCCGAACAATTTGTGCCTTGTCTCGATATGCAGGGATTAGTGACCGCCTGAGTTTAGTAGGTTTTTTTGACCTTCCAAACAACATGCTTTTTCATAAGTTATTAGCACAAGTCATTTGGTGTTTTATTGAAGGAGTGAACTGTCGTTTTGGAGAATATCCGGTTAATACAAGTCAAAATTTTAAACGGTATACAGTTGCAATGTCGGACCGAGAAATGGTATTTCATCAAAGCGAAAAAAGTGGAAGATGGTGGATAGAATTACAAAATGAAAACTATTTAGATAATAAATCAAAAAGTAAGACGTTATTATCATGCATGCATCAAGATTATGTAGATGCTTGCAACGATATTTTACCAGACAGATGGTGGAAAGCCACAAAAAGAGGATGAGTGATTGAATCTTTTTTTTTATCTTGAGACGGTAAAATCTATATTGAAGAAATTGAAAAGCCCTTAAAAGAGCAAAATCTTTTATGAAAAAAATATTTGTTTTAATTGCCACCGTACTACTCCTCATTGGATGTGGTAATAAGAGGGGTGAATTAGTCGGAGTTAAACAGAAGAAGTGGTTTCCTGAAAAACCTTATGGGATGACTCTTGTTGAGGGTGGAGCCTATATAATGGGTAAGGCTGATGATGATATGGCTCAATTGCAGAATGCGCAAGCCAAAACAGTTACTGTTCGTTCCTTTTATATGGATGAAACAGAAATTACAAATAGTGAATACAGACAATTTGTTTATTGGGTACGAGATTCAATTGCTTTAGCAATGCTTGCTCGGAAAGCTGACGAATTAGATTTAGGAGAAGAAGCCGGTGATGGTATTGGTGAGTTTGCTTTTGCTGATGCAGATACTGCTGACCTTACTGAATTTCAGAAATACATGAAAGCGAACTACTACGATCTTAATGAAGATTTGTATGCTGGTCGCCCGCTCAACTGGGATATTGATATCGCGTGGTCACCAGAAGATTATGTAGACCAAGCTTATGTCGAAGTTATGGATAGTCTTTACTTGCCACCAGAGGTTTGGTATAATGGCGAAATGAAACTCGATATAAACAAATTAAAATATAAATACTCGTGGTTTGATGCCGAAGCTGCGGCTTTGGAAAGAAAAAGAAACCCATCTGCACGTGATCGCTTACCGTTTATCAAAAAAGAAGAGGTTGAAATTTATCCAGATACAACCGTATGGATTAAGGATTTTAATTATTCTTATAACGAACCCATGCACAACGACTATTTCTCACATCCGGCTTATCAAGACTACCCAGTAGTTGGGATTTCTTGGAGTCAGGCAGTAGCATTTTGTAGATGGAGAACGAGTTATAAAAATTCATACCAAAAGAAAAACAACAAACCACTGGTCAATTACTTTAGATTGCCAACAGAAGCAGAATGGGAATACGCTGCACGAGGAGGAATTCCTTCTGGTATTTACCCATGGGGTTCGCCTTACTTGTTGAATGACCGAGGTTGTTTCTTAGCGAACTTTAAGCCCTTACGAGGGGATTATTCTTCAGATCAAGCGATGTACACGGTTGAAGCCAGATCCTATTTAGCCAATGATTACAACTTGTATAACATGGCAGGTAATGTTGCTGAGTGGACAGGGTCTTCATATGATCCGGGAGCATACGAATACGTATCTTCTTTGAACCCAAACCTTTCACTTGCTTCTGAGAAAAGAAAAGTAATCCGTGGTGGTTCTTGGAAAGACGTTGCTTACTTTCTGAGAGTAAGTTCAAGAGACTTTGAATACGCTGATACGGCAAGAAGTTATATAGGATTTAGAACCGTACAAGATTATTTGGGTTCTGAAAAAGTAAAAATCAAATAGAAATAATTATCTTTAACTCATACTAATTTATAAAAAATATGGACGCGAAACAGTTAAAAGGAAGGTTAAGAAGAAAGATCATTATGCACATGTTATTCCAAATAGGAGGGGCTGTGGTAATTGTAGGAGCATTATTTAAAATCCTCCACCTTGAAATAGGACCTATTACAGGGGGTGTAGTACTAGGTTTAGGTCTAGGTACAGAAGCAATTATATTCTTAGTAGGAGGACTTATGTTAGATGACGCTCGTGAAGAGCACACCGCATTTGTTGAACATCAAGAAGAAAAGTCTGGGCATGGTCATGGTGCAAAAGCATCTTCATCTGAAGAAGGTTTATCTGACAAAATTGATGCTATACTTCAAGAAGCAAAACTAGATGTAAGTTTAGTTGATGGTTTAACAACAAGCATCAAGAATCTTGAGGCATCTGCTAAAGCACTTACGCCAGCTGCTGATGCAATTTCTTCTTCAAATAATTATTCAGATCAATTAGATAAAGCTGCTACTCAATTAGAAGCTTTAAATCAATTATACAGTTCTCAAGTTGCTGATGCAAATTCTCAGACTTCTTACAACGAGCAAGTAGCTGAAAATACCCAGCAATTCAAAGCTCAGATGGAAGCTATGTCTGCAAACTTAGCTTCACTTAATCAAGTTTATGGCGGAATGCTTTCTGCAATGAACAAAAACTAAGAAGCATGGCTGGAGCAAATGAAACCCCACGTAATAAACTTATTGCGTTGATGTACTTAGTGTTCATCACTATGTTGGCATTGAACGTTAGTAAAGAGGTTTTGGACGGATTTGGACAAATGTTCAAGAAAATTCAGAGCGCAAATGAACGAGTAAATTCAGGAAATGAAATTTATTATCAGAAGATCGCTGTTAATGCTGAAGAAAAAGAAGGCAAGTGGATTGGTCACGACCGAACTGCAAAGGAGATTAGTAAAGAATCGACCGCTTTTTATGACAAAATTCAGGAAATTAAAACTACGATCACTGCAGACCGAATGGCAGATGACCCTGAGTTAAATAAGTATTCTGAAATGGATAAAGGCGAACAATTAGATTTGATCTTTTTTGGAGCCAGTGGTTTATCTGAGGCAGGTAAAGAGTTTTCTGAACAAATGAACAATTATAAAATGCGTGTAATTCAAGTTTTTGCAAGTCAATACCCTCAGTATACGGAATTGGTAGAAGAACGCTTTTACGCTGGTGACTTCGATGGAAATGTAGTCAATGCAGATGGCCAACCACAACCCTGGTTGTCGTATAACTTTGAAGGTTTTCCGCTTATTTCGTCTTTAGCAAAACTAACGATGATGCAAAATGATATTCGACTAACGGAGAGTGATGTTTTAAATGCATTGTTAGGGAAAGAGCTTGAAGCCGGTAGTAAGGTTACTAAAGACAATTACATTACTCTTCTAAAAACAGAAAAAGGTGCTTATTACCAAGGTGAAACTTTTGATGGAAGTGTTCTTTTGGGTAGAAAAGGTGGTGCACAAAATCCAAATGAAGTACGTGTTTCTTTAGATGGAAAAGCATTGGCTGAATCTCAGTATGAATTGATTCCTGGTGGAATTAAACTTAAGGTTGATGCTGGACGTCCAGGAGATCATAAAATATCTGGAGATTTAGTTTTCAAAAACAACGGTATAGAATCTAGAATTCCGGTTGACCAAATGTACTCTGTAATTGCAAAACCTAATTCAGCTGTTATATCTGCAGATAAAATGAATGTTGTCTATCGAGGTGTCGCCAACCCAATGACAATTTCTATTCCAGGCATCCCTGATAATAAAATTAATGCAACTGCACCTGGTCTCAAAAGACTAAAAGGAAGTAAATTCATCATGAATCCTGGTAAAGGAAGAGAGATAAAGATTACAGCTAGCGGAACATTACCAGACGGTCAAAGAGTTTCAACTTCTACTAAGTTTAGAATTAAAGATATTCCAAGACCAACAGGAACAGTTCGAGGCCAAATGGGAACTATTAAAATCCCTAAAAACAATCTTTCAATAGCAACTATTGGGGCGGTTCTAGACGATTTTGATTTTGATATTAAATTAAAAACGGTAAGCTTTAAATTTAAAGTCCCTGGTCAAGCAACTATTGTAGTTAATGGAAGCAAACTTGATGCTAAAGCTAAAGGTGCTCTTCGTAGAGCAAAGGCTGGACAATCTGTTCAAATTTTTGATATAAAAGTTAAGAACCCTAACAACCCTAGTTACCAATTTAAGAAAGTATCTCCTGTTATTTGCGAGATTGTAAACTAATAACTAAAGTCATGAACACAAGATCTTTCTACTCTTTTATTCTTATATCATGTGCGTTTATCAGTACTGCTATGGCTCAGGCCAACTTGCTTAATGCTCGAGTTCCTCAAGAAATTGGACAACTCAACGAACAGCAAATAGAAGCTAATGATGAAACACCACTCGCGTATGGATACATAGATGATCGAGATATTTTGTGGTCAAAAACTATTTGGGAAATTATTGATTTAGATGAACGGATTAACTTTCCGTACTATTATCCTACGGATACTCTTAACTTAGGACCAGACCGTAGGGCGCTATTTCATGTTTTGAAAAAGAATTTACGTAATGGAAGCATTAAGGAGGTTTATGATGATGATTATTTTCAATCGAAATTAACTTATCAAGAAATTCTAGATAAGTTAGTTGCAGTCGACACAACAGATATGGGTAGAGAACAATTGAATGCAGGTGAAGAACTTGATCCTCAGTTTATAACCCGAAGAACGATTACAGCTGCAGAGATTAGACAATACAGAGTAAAAGGCACCTGGTACGTTAATAAACGCCTTGGTGAATTGAAATACCGCTTATTGGGTATTGCACCTGTTGCTCCTGACGTTTATACATTAGATTTGCCTGAAGAGGAGCAAGATTTAGTAGAGTTATTTTGGGTTTGGTTTCCGGATGCTAGAAAATCTTTAAATGGATCTCAAGTATTCAACAACCGAAATTCTTCACAACCCATTACTTATGATCATATGCTCAACTCCAGACGTTTCAACGCTTTAATTTACAAAGAAGAAAACGTGTATGAAGATCGTAAGATTGAAGAGTATATTTTTGAAGATGCATTAAAACAACTTTTAGAGTCTGAACGTGTGAAATCAGTTATTCGAGATTTTGAACAAGACCTTTGGAACAACTAAATTGTTCTTTATAGATTTAAAAAACGCTGCTTATTGCAGCGTTTTTTTTTACTTTTATTTTATATGAAACATTCTCTTATTGTAGGTTTGGGATTAGCAGGTTTGGCATACGCTGAACAGCTCAGACGTGCAGGATTGTCTTTTCATATTATTGATGGAGGTATAGGGGGTTCGTCTCAAATTGCAGCCGGAATTTATAACCCAACAGTTTTGAAACGCTTTTCTCTTTCCTGGAACGGTGATCTTTTTCATTCGTATGCATTACCTTTTTACGAGCAATTGCAATCTCGTTTGGATTCCAATTTTATTCACCCTGCACCAATTCATAAGATATTCAACAAACAGAGTGAGCATAATGATTGGGTTTCTGCATCAGATCAGCAAGGTTTAAAAATATTTTTGGATTCAAAAATTCATACCAATGCCAATATTGAAGTAAACGCCACGTTAGGTCATGGGCAAGTTAATCATACTGGTCGAGTAGCTACACAAACACTTCTAAAGTCTTTTAGAAACTCTTTGCAACCAGAGGAGTTAACTACGGAGATCTTTGAATATGACAAGCTAGAAACAACTGCATTTGGCATACAGTATAAACAAATCAAAGCTGAACATATTGTATTTTGCGAAGGCTATCAGATGGTCAATAATCCATTCTTTAAAATCTTACCCTTGATTGGTCTTAAAGGCGAGATTTTGATCATTAAAGCACCTTCCTTAAAATCTGAATCTATTTTGAAAGGCCCCATTTTCATTGCCCCTATTGGAGATGACTTGTATTGGGCTGGTGCGACTTTTGAACGTAACGACAAAACATTAAACTGCACCTCACAAGGACGTTCTTGGGTAGAAGAACGTATCCGTAAGATGATTTCTTCTGAATACGAGGTTATAGAACACATTACTCAAATTAGACCAACGGTCATGGATCGTCGTCCACTTATAGGCACACATCCAGACCATCAAAACATTCATCTTTTAAATGGTTTTGGTGCACGCGGCGTATTGGGTGCACCGATGCTTTCGAAGTGGTTACTCGATCATATTGAAGGAATATCCGAACTCCCTACTGCTGTTAACCTGTCGCGCTTTGAAAGTTATTTCAGACAATCCGACTAAACGTTAGTTTATTTCATTTGCATTCATCAAATTTGCAAAAATTTTTTTATGCTTAGCGTTCAAAACGTATCAGTCTCTTTTGGTGGTGAATATCTCTTTAAAGATATTTCATTTCGTTTAGGTCCAGGAAACCGAGTGGGTCTTGTTGGTAAAAACGGAGCAGGTAAATCTACTCTGTTGCATTTA
>Ga0115005_10000142_pt1 | contig 51003 bp, 47 predicted proteins | sample ArcOceMetagenome_FD_87163 | JGI IMG/M metagenome (GOLD analysis project Ga0115005, IMG submission 87163) | Marine eukaryotic phytoplankton communities from Arctic Ocean - Arctic Ocean - Greenland ARC118M Metagenome | ecosystem: Environmental > Aquatic > Marine > Oceanic | place: Arctic Ocean... | reverse complement strand
ACTTAAAAATGCTGAAGCCTTATATGACTTATTAAAAGAAGAACTTAAGAAAATTATTGAACCTGCTAGCCAACCGCTAGTCATTAATAATGATTCTGGTCCTTATGTTATTTTAATGGTTGGTGTAAATGGTGTGGGTAAAACTACAACTATTGGTAAATTAGCGAAAAAATTTCAAGCTGAAGGTAAATCTGTCATGTTAGCGGCGGGAGATACCTTTAGGGCGGCGGCAGTTGAACAATTACAAGTATGGGGTGAGCGTAACGACATTCCTGTTATTGCTCAACATACTGGTGCAGACAGTGCTTCTGTGATTTTTGATGCGATTAGCGCAGCTAAAGCTCGCGGTGTAGATGTACTTATTGCTGATACCGCAGGTCGATTACAGAATAAAAGCCACTTGATGGATGAGTTGAAAAAAGTGGTTAGAGTCATGAAAAAAATTGATGATAATGCCCCCCATGAAGTGATGTTAACACTCGATGCTGGCACTGGACAAAACGCATTAAGCCAAACAAAATTATTCGATGAAGCCGTTGGTTTAACAGGGTTAACTTTAACCAAGCTTGACGGAACGGCAAAAGGCGGTGTTGTTTTTGCTATTGCCGACAAAAATGCTATACCCATTCGCTATTTGGGTGTGGGTGAAGGTATAGATGATTTACGCCCGTTTAATGGCGATGACTTTATTGATGCATTGTTTACCCAAGAGACTTAAGGTTTTAGCGTGTAACTTTTTTTGATACCCGACTAAATTATGTAAAAAATAATAATAAACGTAAGAGTGTGGCTATTATATGATCCGTTTTAACAATGTCAGTAAAACCTACCCAGGAGGTTTTTTAGCACTTAAAAATGTCAGTTTTGAATTGGCATCAGGTGAAATGGCATTTTTAACCGGACATTCAGGCGCAGGAAAAAGCACCCTCTTAAAGCTCATGAGCTTAATGGAAAAACCGACTAGCGGAAAAATTCAAATTAACGGTAGTGAAATATCGAATATCAAATATAAAGATATTCCTTATGCCAGACGTAAAATAGGGATGATTTTTCAAAATCATAACTTGCTTATGGATCGTACTATTTTTGATAATGTCGCCTTACCCCTGGTTATTGAAGGCTATAGCCATAAAGAAACACGAAAGCGTGTTGAAGCCGCTTTAGAGAAAGTTCATTTAATCGATAAGTTACGTTGTTTTCCTAACATGCTTTCTGGTGGAGAGCAGCAACGCGTTGGCATTGCACGTGCATTGGTGAATAAACCCTTAATTCTGCTTGCTGATGAACCTACAGGAAATTTAGATCCTAAACTTTCTTTAGATATTATTCGTATGTTTGAAGAGTTTAATGATTTTGGCGTTACTGTACTGATTGCCACACATGATCTCGGACTAATCGCGAGAATGAAATACAGAACCCTAACGCTTAAACAAGGCTCAATGATCACTGATGGTATCGTTGAAGGCTTACAAGTTAGTGGTGATGCTAATGAATGAACCTTCCGGCTTTAGCCACTCTTCTCAAAAATTAACTATTATAGAAAAAGTAACAGCTCGTCTAATTCGACATGTTCAACAGGCTGTAGGCAGTTTAGGTGATTTATGGCGTACACCGTTTACATCAATAATGACTGTTTTAGTTTTAGGGATAAGTTTGACCTTGCCTGCAACGTTACACTTGTTTGTGAAGAATGCTAAAGCAATAAGTGAACAATGGGATACGGCCTCAGAAATTAGTTTATTTTTAAAATTATCAGTTACAGATAAATCTGCTAAAAACTTAATACATCGAATTGAGCTTTATCCAGAAGTATCTAAAGTCACTTATATTTCTGCAAAACAAGCATTAAAAGAGTTTAAAGCATTGTCTGGGTTTGGCCAGGCGTTAGAGTATTTAGATAAAAATCCGCTTCCAGCAACGTTATTGGTTACACCAACAAAACGGGCGAGTCAAACACAGGCTGCAGGTGAGTTATTATTAAAATTAGAAAAAGAACGAGAGGTTCAGCAAGGTAAATTAGATCTTGAATGGCTAACTCGACTTGAAGCTATTGCAAAATTAATTGAAGATATTGTTGTCGGTATTGGCGCATTATTGTGTTTATCAGTAGTGCTTATTATTGGTAATACGATACGTTTAGCTATTTTGAATCAGAAAGATGCGATTGCCGTAATGAAGCTTGTTGGTGCAACAGATAGTTTTATTCAGCGACCTTTTCTATACGCTGGAGCATGGTATGGAATCTTAGGTGGTATTGTATCTTGGTTCTGTGTTGCTGTATTAGCAAGTTACTTTTCAGGGGCACTTTCTGAATTAACGGATTTATATCACAGTAATTATATTATTAATGGCTTAAGTTTTTCAGAAGCCATGACATTGATATTTTTTGCTGTTCTGCTTGGTTTATCTGGAAGTTATATTTCAGTGCGTAAACACATCCGCTCAATTGAACCCACTGCCGATTAATAAAAGTTATGACGAGTTTAAGTTTTACAAGCTAGCATTTCATCAGCCCAAGAAAGTGATTTACTATAAGCTTCAAAACATATTTCACTGTCTAACCCTATTATGTCTGCAATAACTTCACCTTCTTTCCATAAGCCTTTTTCAATATTTTTTACCAATAAAAGGTAATTGCCTAGATCGCATGTTTCATTTTTTAATGCTGACTTTATTTCTTCATGAATAGGTAAAACATCTAATACTTGTTCTAGTTCATGATCTAAAATGCCATCAATTAAGGATAATATACCCGTTAAAAAAGCTTTAGGTGGATTCTCGTTTTCAAAACGAGCACGTGCAATTTGCTCACAAAATTTAGCTCTCGCTAAAGATAAACGTAGAATTTCTGGATTTTTATCTGAATTTAAATCAGACATCGCGAGTAAAGCAATAAACTTTTTCAACTCAACCTGACCAATATAAACGAGAGCATGCTTTAACGAAGTGATTTCTTGACTACTACCGTAGGAAGGACTATTGATAAAACGCAATAGTTTATAGGTCAAACCTGGATCGATGGAAAAAATTTCACTAATTCTTTGTATGTCTAAGTCAATTTGGTTTGCTTGGCTAATAAGCTCAAGAATATTTTGCTTAGAAGTGGTGATTTTTCGTTGTTTAAGCATCTCAGGTTTTGCGAAAAAATAACCTTGAAAAAGGGTAAACCCTAGCATTTTCAATTTTTCAAATTGTTGTAACGTTTCTACTTTTTCAGCTAAAAGTGTTATGTCTAATCCACTAATTTTTCTGACCAGCTTACTAATTTCTAAAATAGAAAACTGAAGCACATCAATCTTAATAATATCTACGATAGGATAAAAAGCTTCCCACTTTGCATCAAAATCAAAATCATCTAGCGCTAACTTATAACCCTTCTCATGAAGTAATTTACAGGCTAACAATAATTCATCGGTTATAGGTACATCTTCTAAAATTTCTAATACTACGTTATTCGGATCTAGGGAGCTTGGAAAGTGAAATATTAGCGCATCGGCATGAAAGTTAATATAAGCGGGTAAGTTACCTGTGACTTGCTCTAAACCTAGTGTTAAATGATTGTTGGTGAGTATGTTTGATGTTGCTTGATTTGGGTCAATATCAGGAAAACTATTACTTTGGCCATCGCGAAAGAGTAACTCGTAAGCAACAACTTGTTGTTCAATATCTAGAATTGGCTGACGAGCAACATATGAGTACAATTTACACCCCTCCCAAGTTGGTTTTTAAGCTAATCAAAGCTTGAAATAGCGACTGTAACTTTGTTAAATATAAGTTAAGTCATTGTTATTCATTTAATTAATTTTTTATTTTATATTTTATAGTAACAAATACACACAAAAAAAACAGATAAACTTGTTAGGCTGAGTTGTTTCGTCTTGTGTTGTAAGGTAATGTGTGACCAGTTACTCGCCTATACAGTTGATTTGTGCTATAATCGCGGGCTAGAAAAGTTAAGAATTATGAAGAGAGGGCTTTAAAATGAGTAAACCGATGCAATCAATGGCGCTAGTAGTTCCACGTAGCGGTAGTATTGAATCTTACATGCAGTCTGCTTATAGCATTCCAATGCTTACAGCTCAGCGTGAAAATGAACTCGCCACTCGTTTATATTCAGAAAATGATTTACAAGCGGCACAAGAACTTATTATGTCGCATTTGCGTTTTGTTATTCACGTTGCAAAAGGTTACGCTGGTTATGGTTTACCTCAAGCTGATTTGATCCAAGAAGGCAATGTTGGTTTGATGAAAGCGGTTAAACGCTTTAACCCTGAAGTAGGTGTTCGCTTAGTATCGTTTGCTGTTCATTGGATCAAAGCGGAAATTCATGAATTTGTTCTGCGTAATTGGCGCATAGTAAAAGTTGCAACGACAAAAGCTCAGCGTAAACTATTTTTTAATCTACGTAAAAATAAAAAACGCTTAGGTTGGTTCAGTAATGATGAAATCAACAATGTTGCTGAAGCGCTTGGTGTTACTCCTAAAGATGTTTTAGAGATGGAGTCTCGAATGAGCAACCAGGATCAGGCTTTTGAACTATCATCTGACGATGTTGATAATTCAGCCGGTGGTGGTTATTCTCCAGCATTGTATCTTGAAGATCATCAGTCAGATCTAGCTGTTCAAGTTGAAGATGAAAATCACTCTGCCCATGCGAATAAACGTTTATCGAATGCTTTAGTTATTCTTGATGAACGTAGCCAAGATATTATTAGAACACGTTGGTTAACAGAAGATAAAACCACTCTGCAAGACCTAGCAAATAAATATCATATTTCAGCAGAGCGAGTCAGACAACTAGAAAAAAATGCCCTTAATAAACTTAAAGGCTCAATGGCTGCTTAGTTATTACTCTTTAGAAAAACCGACGAAAGTCGGTTTTTTTATGCCTGATTTTTAAACAATCATCAAATAATACTCTTAAATACTAATCCATAACCCATTATAAAATTAGGCACTCTAAGCTATTTTTTGTTTTATAAGCAGTCAATTTTAGATAAAAGTGACAACCTGCAATATTGGCGACAATAACACCACAATAAATAACGAACTTTCCGTAATTTATCAAGCATATTTTGGGCATAGAAAAATTACTGTCTTTTATTAAAAAGCTAGATTCACATGCTTAGATAAATTTAAATTTGAGCTCAATAAATAAAATAACTGGTGCGATAAACACGCATTTTTGATTCGTGTAGCCTTAATCACTACTCATATTTTTTGCTAATGAATAAGAAAAAAATTAAATATATTGAAGTAAAGGATCTCGAATAAACTGTATTGATGTTTAAACAACAAGTCAGGTACCCATTATATCTTCAGAATCTATAATACGAAGGGGTTATAAATCAGTTGAAGAGATTTTATTAACACAACCTTCAGCAGCAGAATGAACATTGGCTCAACTGCAAATAATGGCTATGGTGATTCATCAGTGGTGAACTTAAGTGTTATAGGCACCAACGTAGTTTAATTATTGTTAAACTGTCGAAGAATGGTTTCCTCAGGAATAGGAACGGGTTCTTCAGTTGATTTTTCATAATGTTTAAGCTGCCAATCATGTGAATAACAAATGGCGGTAACGGGTGGCGTTAAAAATATTCTGATACTGAATAAGTATTACACGTAATAATATGGGAACACTCCTGAACATTTATGATGGAGTGGGTCATCCCTTTTATTAATTTTTATCATTTAATAAAAGGAAAGCGAAGTATTATTACCAATTTTTTATGCATAATTATGTTTTTACCGAGTAATATCCTCACTAATTTATAATATTTAATAGATATTTTTAATGTATTTAGTATGAAAAACATACATATATCATAAAGGTTGAAACAATTAAGAGAAAGGTACTAGCTAACTGATATTAATTTGGTAGACTAACAGCTTAAAAATAATACTACTAACTAGATATGGAATCACGTTGTTAGAACCAAAGGCAAAGGAAGATATTCTGGCATTACGTCAGCTTCCTAAGTTAAAGTCCTTACTTAAAAAGTATCGTCAGGTTAAAACCATGCAGTCGGGTTTGTTGCAGTTGTCTGAATTGGCAAGCACAGTTACCGATATGGCAGCGTTTTATGCTGAACTTAAATCAGTAATTAAAACGTTATTAATTACTGATAGTTTTCATATCACCCTTATCAATTCAGAACAAAACCTTGAACTTGCTCACTGTCATAATCCAGAAGAAATTCGTTTACTTGATCATTTAAAAGTTGTGAACTGGCGAAAGTGTCTAACAGGTATGGTTTTTGAAAATGAAGAATCTATGCATTGCTCTGCCAAAGAGCGAATAGCACTTGCGAAATCAGGTGATGTTTTTTTATATGGATCTTCATGTGTTGATTGGTTGGGCGTACCCCTAAGACGAGGTCATGAGGTTATTGGTGTCCTCGCCTTACAAAGTTACGATGATAAACTTTATTTCGATGCGCGTGATTGTCAGTTACTTGAGTTTATTGCGCTGCATTTAGTTACTGCTATTGATCGTGTTCGAAGCCGTGAATTATTAGAGCAAAGTATTTTACAGCGAACACAAAAATTAACAGAAACCAATATGCAGTTAGAACTTGAAATTGCAGAGCGTCAAAAAGCGGTAAAAATGCATAAAGCGTTATTATCAATTTCAGAACTAACGGCCAATTCACAAGATATTGATTGCTTCTACCGAGAGATTCATCAAGAAATAAATACGCTATTACCTGCAAAAAATTTATATATAGCCCTTTTAGAAAACAATGAAAATAAAGACCAACAAATAGTCACTTTTCCATATTATGACGATGAAAAAATATGCTCACCTCTCCCTAGAATGTTAGGTTATGGTTTAACAGAACTCGTGATAAAAGCGGCTTCTCCTATGCTGATTTCTGAAGGTGAAGTACTTTCTTTATCAGAATCTGGTGAGATCACCAAAGAGCCTCTCACGTTAGCTTATCCAGAGAATAAAATGCCCCAAGCATGGTTGGCCGCACCATTAATGGAAGATGGAAACATATTTGGTATTTTAGCTATTCAACATTACCAAGACTCCCAAGCTTACCAACAAAATGATTTAAAGCTTATACGTTTTATTAGCCAGCATGTAGCAACTGCTATTTTGCGTAAACGGTCACAAGCTGAAATTGAAGAAAATAATGAAAAATTAGAAAAAACAGTTAATCAACGAACTCAAGAGTTACAGGCCAGTAATTTAAACTTGAGAATGCAAATTGATGAAAGAAGAAAAGCAGAAGCACAACTTTATTATGAAGCACATCATGATGCGTTGACTAAACTGCCTAATAGAGCAATGTTTTCAGATAGATTAAGTTATTCTCTACGACATTTAAAGCGGCATCCTGATCAACGGTTTGCTGTATTATTTATCGATTTAGATCGCTTTAAAATGATAAACGATACACTCGGGCACCATGCTGGAGATGAATTTCTTATTGAAATAGCACTAAGGTTGCAAGACTGTGTTAGAGATAATGATATATTGGCACGCTTAGGTGGTGATGAGTTTGTTATTTTACTTGACTCTTTGCAGTCTCAAGATGATATTGAAGAAGTTGCCTCTCGGATTATAAGCGCAATAGCTAAGCCTTTTACTTTAGGTAGTCATACACTTTACTCTAATGCGAGTATAGGTATTGCACAATGTAGTAGCCATTATAAAGACTCTCATGAAATACTGCGTGATGCTGACGCTGCTATGTACCAAGCAAAAAACTTAGGTCGTGGCCGTTATGTCTTTTTCGATGAAAGCATGCGTGAGCAGCTCATTGCAAGTATGACTTTAGAGCAAGAATTACGTGTCGCCATTAAAGAAAGTCAATTTGAACTGCATTATCAACAAATTTCAAATTTATCGCTTACTGATACTATTGGTTTTGAAGCCTTATTACGCTGGAAACATCCTATTAAAGGGATTTTAACGCCAAGTGAGTTTTTATACATGGCTGAAGATACGGGCATGATATTAGATATCGAAGCTTGGGTGATTAAAGAAGTTAGTGAGCAATTGAAAAATTGGCAACAAAGTAAAGAGCATTACAATGCCTTTATTGGTATTAATTTATCTGGACGTCATTTAAATCAGGTAAACCAGCTGAATAAGTTGATCAAGCAAATTCAAGAAGCTGATATTGATCCACATCGTTTAATTCTAGAATTTAATGAATCAGCCTTTGCTCAACAAGGTGAATTAGCACTGAAAAACTTGCGTCGATTAAAAGACTTTGGTGTGAAACTTGCCTTAGATGATTATGGTGCAGGTTCGTCGTCATTAAATTTCTTACATAGCTACCCTTTTGAATTTATCAAACTTGACAGGAGTTTTGTTCGTACACTTAATACGAATAATAAAAATTTATCACTCGTCAAAGCGTTATATGAATTAGGCAGTAATTTTGGTTATCACCTCGTCGCTGAAGGTATAGAGTCTGAAGAAATGTTGAAAAAATTACAGACTGTTGGTTGTGAATTTGGTCAAGGTTACCATATTAGTCGACCTATAAAAATGCCTCGAATAATCATTGAAAATGAAGCCGTTGCTCAAGTTAGCGCTTAGGTTTTTCAGTAAAAAAATGTTATTTCTTATTGAAAAATCCTTCTATACGTAGCGCTATACCTGGTGTCGTGGTGTAATTTTTATCTTTGGGGAACTCCAAAAAGGGTTCTACTTCAAAAAACAACCATTTTTGTAAAGCGTTAAATCGATAGCGATAACTCAATGTATATTTATCAGTGAAAAATCCACTTGTTCCATTACGCTCCCCTTCAACTTGGAAGCCGACTACTGAGGCTGTTGTCGAGTTTAATTGATTCAATTGATAGAAGCCGTGTTTCCAACGAATACCACTAAATGATTCAGATCCACGAATACTGTAATTTACTCTAAATTGAGATTTTTCATTATATTGGTAATTGTACTCAAGAAATAATTTTGCGCCTAAGCCATCATCTAGATAATAATAAATGGAAGGTTCAATTTTAAAACCATATTTTTCTTTGTACGTATATAGTTGGCGTTGACGTATTTTAGCAAAAATATCACCTCCAGAAATTCCAAGTCGAGTATCTATTAAACTATCATTCTTTTTTTCGACAACATAACGTAGTGCAGCTGCAAAGCTTTCCTCATTTATGTCTGGACGAGAACTCGTTCCGTCGAGTGGAAGTTGGCTATCTGCCATGTCATCCTCATCAGAAAGTATCAAACTCATTCTGTCTTTAAAATGTGGTAACTTTACTTTAAGACGGAACCGAGTGTCAAACTCAGCCCAATCACGCGCTTTAGGTATCCAACCAAAACGAATTTTTGCTGTTGCTTTAGGTTCTATTTGTTGGCTATCAATATCTGTAAAAAAACTATCGAACCAAGTCGCAGATTGATAAACTGAGTTAGCAATAGTATCGTGTACTTCTTGACTCCAATGTTCTTGCACAGGAGTCGTTTTAACATGCTTTTCATGCTGTTTTATTGGTTTTTCTATCTGTTGCTCATTATCACTATCCATGTTTTGATCTTGTGCAGCATAACTATTAAAAGCAGTAAATGTTATGTTGATCAACAAGAAGTAACTCAAGTGAATAAGGTTTTTTTTATGCAAAGGTTGTCCTATCTCATTATTTTGTCTATCAAAGGATGATTTTTTATATTAAAACTTTATAATGAATATATTATAAATAGTAGGAAATTGTTATGGGAAATATGGGTATTTGGCAATTAGTGATTGTGGCCGTTATTGTCATTTTATTATTTGGCACAAAAAAATTGCGTAATTTAGGTGGTGATTTAGGTTCAGCTGTAAAAGGTTTTAAAAATGCAATGACTGATAAGGCAGCGAAAGAAGAAGAAGATACTTCAGAAAATTTAGTTGATAAATCTGTAATTGCAGATGCAGATGCAGATGAGAAAGACAAAATTAAAGAAAAAGATCAGGCTTAACATATGTTTGATATTGGCTTTTTGGAACTGCTGCTGATTACTATCATTGGTTTGGTCGTGTTAGGGCCGGAACGTTTACCTGTGGCCATTCGTACAGTACGAGGCTGGATAAGTGGTTTACGAAAATTTAGTGACAGTGTAAAAACAGAGCTTACCGAAGAGTTACGTATCCAAGAGTTACATACTAATTTAAAAAAAGCTGAACAAGCGGATATGAAAAACTTGTCACCTGAAATCGCAGAGTCTCTCAAAACCTTACAAGAAGCTGCTGAGATGGTTAATCGTCCTTATCAACTGGATAAAGAGATAGAAACTGAAAAAGTAGTCTTAGACAATACAATCGACACTATCGATGAAGCTGAAGCAGTTGCTGATCTTTCATCATCACCTGAAAGTAGAATAAAAAATTAATGAGTTCTTCTCCAGCTAGCAGCTACACTTTATTTGATCATTTACTCGAATTACGCAGCCGATTATTGAATGTTGTAATAGGTGTGTTGATTGTCTTTTTCTGTTTATTCTATTTTGCTAATGAAATTTATGAGTACGTTTCTAAGCCTTTAATGGAAACTTTACCAGAAGGTGGGCAAATGATCGCAACTGATGTAGCGTCATCATTTTTTGCTCCTTTCAAATTGACCATGGTCATTTCTATTTTTATTGCCATGCCTTTCATTCTCTATCAAATTTGGGCGTTTATCGCTCCGGGTTTGTATAAAAATGAAAAGCGCTTAGTTATTCCGTTAATGCTTGGTAGTACTTTGTTGTTTTATGGGGGTATTGCGTTTGTCTATTATGTGGTTTTTCCAATAATATTCGCTTTTTTTACGTCGGTGGCACCTGAAGGGGTAAATATTGCTACGGACATTAGTAGTTATTTAGATTTTGTTCTAAAATTATTTTTTGCTTTTGGCGTTGTATTTGAAATACCTATTATCATTATTTTACTCTGTTGGACCGGTTTTACAGACCCTGATAGTTTACGAGCAAAAAGACCGTATGTTGTGGTTGGGGCTTTTGTGGTTGGCATGTTGTTAACCCCACCAGATATTATTTCACAAACTTTGCTGGCGATACCTATGTTGTTATTATTTGAATTAGGTGTTTTTATTGCCGCAATGTACCAGAAAAAAAACGATTCAGAAGAATCTTAACTTAATAAGTCTGGATAGCTAATGATAGATATTGGCGTAAATTTAACGAATACTCGTTTTGATAAAGACCGTGATGAACTCATCGTACGTGCTAAATCAAAGGGAGTTAGTGCTATGTTGGTCACAGGAACCAATCTTTCTGAAAGCCAAAAAGCTTTGCAGTTATCTGCTCAATATCCAGACTATCTTTATTCAACTGCTGGCGTTCATCCTCATGATGCAGACAATGTAAGTGACACCTATCTAGCAGAAATTAGAATATTAGCTGAAAATAAAACGGTAAAAGCGATCGGAGAGTGTGGCTTAGATTTCAATCGTAATTTTTCGGCACCAAAACAACAAGAAAAAGTGTTTTCAGAACAAATTTCTTTAGCTGTAGAATTACAGTTACCACTTTTTCTTCATCAACGGGATGCATTTCCTTTGTGGTTTCAGTTACTTTCCCCTTATATAACGTCAGTACCTGCTATGGTTTCCCATTGTTTTACGGGGAGCGCTGATGAATTAGATCAATGTTTATCAGCGGGGATGTATATTGGCATTACCGGATGGGTATGTGATGAACGCCGCGGAAAGTCATTACAAGCGCTTATTCCTTCAATCCCTTTAAATCGTCTAATGATTGAAACTGATGCGCCCTACTTAACACCTAGAACTATGAGACCTAAACCGAAGAGTAGCCGTAATGAGCCAAGTTATTTACCTTACGTAATAGAAAAACTTGCTGAGTTATATCAGTGTAATATTCAAGATGTTATTAATGCCAGTAGCGAAAATGCACGAAAAGTTTTCAACTTAGGTGAACATCGATGATAACGCTATTTAATCGTGCAATTTCTTATCTTTTAATAGTAGGCGTTTTATCTGCATCTTTGGCATTGATGAACCTAGTTTTACAGTTTTCATGGTTAGCTTTATTGATTTTCATATTAACAATATTAATGGTTTTCTTAATTTTTCAACAAGAAAGTAAAATTCAGAATTATGATGGAGATAGCATTGAAAATAAGCCAATTGAAGATACTGATGCGTTAGAAAGTAAAGTGCAAGAACGTACTTTAGAGCTAAAAATTGCCTTGCAGGAACTTGAAGATGCTAATAAAGAGTTACAAGAAAAAAACACGTTAGATGAACTTACTGGTTTATACAACCGCCGATTTTATGATCAAAAAATACAGGCCGAATTTCGCCGTAGTCGTCGTAATTTAACACCTTTAAGTTTAGTCGTTATAGATATCGACTATTTTAAAAAGGTAAACGATAATTACGGACATTTAGCGGGTGATGAATGCTTAGTGGCTGTTTCTGCTTGTATAAAAAGGTGCTTACGGCGAAGTGCTGATATCAGTTGTCGTTATGGTGGTGAAGAATTTTGCTTAATATTACCCGAAACTGATCAGAAAGGTGCATTAACTCTCGCAGAAGAATTAAGAGAAAGTATTGATGCTTGTCGAATTAGCTATAATAATATGGCTATAACACTCACCATTAGTTGCGGTATAAGTACTTATTTACAACAAAAAGGTGTAAAGGCAGAACATTTATTCGCTGTAGCAGATCAGGCCTTATATAAAGCTAAAAATAATGGTCGCAATCAAATAGTTCAACAAGATTTTGAAAAAATTAGTGACAATTAATCACTACTATTTATTTTTATAGGAATATTTTTATGAGTAATGCTTTTGGTCAATTTCCAGCCCGTAGAATGCGACGAATGCGCCGCGATGACTTTTCCCGTCGATTGATGTCAGAAAACCAATTGACCGTTAACGATTTAATTTATCCGGTATTTGTACTTGATGGTGAAAATAAGCGTGAAACTATTGCTTCTATGCCTGGCGTTGAACGTAAAAGTATCGATTTATTACTCGAAGAGGCTCAAGAATTAGTTGATTTAGGGATCCCTGCTATCGCTATTTTCCCAGTAACCCCAGGTGATAAGAAATCATTAATGGCTGAAGAAGCTTATAATCCAGAAGGTTTAGCGCAACGTACTGTGCGGGCTTTTAAAGCTAAATTTCCTGAATTGGGTGTCATCACTGATGTTGCTCTTGATCCGTTCACCACTCATGGTCAGGATGGTATTATTGGTGAAAATGGTAAAGATGAAGGCTATGTACTAAATGATATAACGAAAGAAATTTTAGTTAAACAGGCATTATCTCATGCGCAAGCTGGCGCAGATATTGTTGCCCCCTCTGATATGATGGATGGTCGTGTCGGTGCTATTCGTGAAGCTTTTGAAAATAATGGCTTTGTAAATACCCGTATTTTGGCTTATTCTGCAAAGTATGCCTCAAATTACTATGGTCCATTTCGGGATGCAGTTGGTTCCGCAAGTAATATTAAAGGTGGCAATAAGCATTCATATCAAATGGACCCAGCAAACAGTGATGAGGCATTACATGAAGTGGCTCAAGATATTGCCGAAGGCGCTGATATGGTAATGATAAAGCCTGGAATGCCATATTTAGACATTGTTCGTCGGGTGAAAGATACTTTTCAAGTACCGACATATGCCTATCAAGTGAGTGGTGAATATGCGATGCATATGGCTGCTGTTCAAAATGGCTGGTTAGCTGAAAAGCCTTGTGTGATGGAAGGATTATTAGCATTTAAGCGGGCTGGAGCGGATGGGATTTTGACCTACTTTGCAAAAAAAGTAGCCTATTGGTTAAAAGAGCAATAAGACTTTTAAGGAAAATTTAATAAAAAGCATATCATTAAACTAGATATTCTATTGGTTGCTCTTAGTTAGCTGATAGAATACTCCGTCTTCTTTAATCTATCCGAGTATATGCCAAGCTACAAACAGTCGATTATCTCACTTCATAGCGCCGTACTATTATTTGCCTTATCAGGTCTTTTTGCTAAATGGTTGAATATGCCAGCTAGCCATATTGTTTTTGGTCGAGCATTTTTTGCCGCGATTGCCATCGCAATATTTGTTTTATTAATAAAGAAACAATCCTTAAAAGTTGAACGAATACTCTTATTGCCACTGGCTTTTACAGGCCTTGTCTTAGCCTTTCATTGGGGGAGTTTCTTTTATGCAATTCAAATATCAAGTGTTGCCATTGGTTTAATAACCTTTGCGAGTTTTCCCGTTTTTGTAAGTTTTTTAGAGCCTTTACTTTTCAACGAAAAATTTCATTACCAAGCATTAGCACAAGCACTACTGACAATTGTAGGTATTCTCTTTATTTTACCTTTAGGTAATTTAACGAGCGGCGATGTTGAGGGGGTTGTCTGGGGAATGATATCTGCAATGAGCTTTGCGTTGTTAACGCTCTTAAATAGAAAGTTTGTTGCTAAAACCTCAGCTAAGAAAGTCGCTTTTTATCAAAACGCTAGTGCAACCATCTGCTTACTGCCTCTAATTTATTTATACCCGATCACCATTTCTTATCAACAGTTGTCAGTATTAGTCATTTTAGGCGTACTATTTACTGCCATTGCTCACACGCTATTTAACCATTCATTGAAAACTGTAAAAGCGCAAACAGCGAGTATCGCGGTAAGTTTAGAACCTATATATGGTTCGATTGCTGCGTATTTTCTCTTAGAAGAACAAATTACTTGGATGATGGTTATTGGCGGTAGTATTGTCATTTTTACGAATGTTTGGGCAACAAGAACAAATCGTTAATTTTCGACCTTTATAAATTAGACTTCACAATAAATACTCAATGACAAATTCATCTGAGCTAAATGTGTATTTTCCTGCAGGAGTTCATCTACAATTAATGGATGCTGAGTAAGCCAAGCTGTGGGCAAGGATAAATCAATAATATCAGCGTCATCAGTATTTTTAATTATAGTCGTCTGATAGTCAGGTAATGTATCGTCTTGACGTCGTCGGCATAAAATTACGGCCAATCGCAAAATGACTAATAAATAAGTGGCTTCCTTGAAACCGAGTGCTGTTTGTTTTTTAAGTAATGTTAAATCAATATCTCCTTTATAAAGTAAGACGAGTGCTACTAATAACTGACGTTCTGCTTGATCAAACCCAGGTAAGTCAGCATGTTGTAATATGTATGCACCATGTCGTTGATGCTGCTTAAACTCTAAGAGCAAGCCAACTTCATGTAACTCACAAGCAGCATCAAGCAAAGCTAAACCATTATTCTCATCTAATGGCCAATACTGCTTATAAGTGTAAAACAAACTTGTTGCTTGTTTTTTTATCCGTTTAGCGTGACGGCTATCAATATGAAATTTTTCTGTAAGTGAATTAATCGTACTTTGACGAATAGGGGTATCAATTATTGCTGGTAGCATTCCATACAATAGACCTTCACGTAAAGCACCGCTTGATAATTGTATTTTACTGATGGAAAAACTTTCGAAAAGAGCAATTAAAATGGCTAGGCCACTAGCTATGACAGGAGCTCGTTCTCTGGTCAGACCACCAATGCTTATTTCATTTGTTGTTTTACAATCGATTAATTGCTGTTGAATTTTTTGCAAAAATGCAAAATCAATTCCTGAACGTTGATGAGTGAAATTTTGAATTTCAGTTAACGCCTGCATTGTGCCTGAGCCGCTTAATACTAATTGCCAGCCCGTACTTTTATAACGTTCAACAAAAGGTTTTATCACTTTTTTTGCCGAAAAAATTGCTCGAGAAAAATTATCAAGGGTTAATTTTTCGTCAGAAAAATAACGGTCATTAAAAGTGACACAGCCAATGTCTAAACTTTCTACATGTTGAGTAACAAATCCTTCGCCTAAAATAAGCTCAGTGCTGGCGCCTCCAATATCAATAACAAAGCGCTGTTTAGCACCACAACTTGTGTGTGCGACACCTAAATAAATATGTTCAGCCTCTTGTTTACCGGAGAGTAAACTTATTTTTTGGCCTAAAACTTTATTAGCTTTCGATAAAAAATCATCACGATTGGTGGCCAAACGTAATGTGGCTGTTGCAACGATACGCACATTTTCTTGGGGGATATCTTGGAGGCGTTCAGCAAAAAAACTTAAGCATTCAAGCCCACGAGCAATGGCTGTTTGACTTAATTCATTATGTGAATTTAATCCGGATGCTAAACGAACTTTTCGTTTTACTTTATCTACCACTTGAACACTATTTGCAAGCTGTCTGGTGATTAGCATATGAAAGCTGTTTGAGCCTAAATCGATCACCGCATAAAGAGGTGTTGAAATCTCAGTATGGGTGATCGTCATAGTATTCTAGTACCGACGTTGGTTGTTGCCACCGGTTCTACCGCGGTTCTGTCCACCATTGTTTGGCTTATTGCGACGAGGACGAGGCTTTGGTGTAGGGAAATCTGTTAATAATGCGTCTTGGTTATACTTACTTACTGGTAATGCATGTTCAATATAAGTTTCGATAGGCGGTAAGTTAAAAACATAACCTTCACAAGCAAAACTAATTGCATGTCCAGTTGCACCAGCGCGTCCTGTACGACCTATGCGATGTACATAATCTTCACAATCATCAGGTAAATCATAATTAAAAACATGACTTACGCTCGGAATATGTAAACCACGAGCAGCAACATCTGTTGCAACGAGTATGTCTAATTCACCAGCACTAAATTGCTCAAGAATCTTTAAACGTTTCTTTTGTGGTACATCGCCCGTTAATAAACCAACACGAATATTGTCAATTTCTAAATGTGCATAAACTTTTTCACAAACATGTTTTGTATTAGCAAAAATGATCGCTTTTTCTGGCCACTCTTCTTCAATGAGTGTTTGTAATAAACGCATTTTATCTTCGTTAGAAGGATAAAAAAGCTCCTCTGAAATACGGGTGTTTGTTTTTTGTTCTGGTGCAATTTCAACACTTTCAGGCTCATTCATGTGTTCAAATGCAAGTTCTTTAACACGAAAAGATAAGGTAGCCGAAAATAACATACTTAAACGTTCAGTTGCTGCAGGCATGCGATTAAACATATAACGTATATCTTTAATGAAACCCAAATCGAACATCCGATCTGCTTCATCAAGAACAACCACTTCAATATTGCTTAAGTTATATACTCCTTGTTTCATGTAATCAAGTAAGCGACCACACGTACCAATAAGAATATCAACACCAGCTTCAAGTTCTAGACGTTGGCTTTCATAACCTTCTCCGCCATAGACTACGCTTAAACGTAATCCTGTACTTTTTGCCATCTCTTTTGCATCACGATGAATTTGAATGGCTAATTCACGCGTTGGTGCCATGATCAATGCACGAGGTTGATTATGCTTTGGATCTGGCTTTTGTAATAAGTGATGAAAGGTTGCAGCTAAAAAGGCAATTGTTTTACCTTCGCCAGTTTGTGCTTGGCCTGCAATATCAGTACCTTTCAATAGAATGGGCAAAGATTGTTCTTGAATTGATGTACAATTCTCAAAGCCCATAGCGTCAAGACCTGCGACAACTTTCGCGTCGAGGTTAAGTTCAGAGAACTTAGTTTCAGTTAAGTGTGTTTTATTCATGCGCACAGCTTAACAGGTTATATAGTTAATAAAAAACGGTATCGCGTAAATGTATTCATAAATAATAAATTAATGGAAGAAATAGCTAACTGTTCTAAGATCAAAGTTGGTAATTCATTATGATGCAGTTATAATCGTCAGCAATTGGCAAAAGCCACCATTTAACGGAGATAGACATGAGCGATAGAATTGTTCAGTTAACAGATGACAGTTTTGATACTGACGTGATTACCGCCTCAGGCCTTATATTAGTTGATTTTTGGGCTGAGTGGTGTGGTCCTTGTAAAATGATTGCACCTTTATTGAATGACATTGCAGAAGAATATGCAGGTCAAGTAACGGTTGGGAAATTAAATATCGACCAAAATTCAACTACCCCTCCTAAATATGGTATTCGTGGTATTCCTACGTTATTGTTATTTAAAGATGGTGTAGTCGCTGACACGAAAGTTGGCGCATTATCTAAAACTCAATTGAAAGAGTTTATTGATAAAAATTTATAAGTTATAAATAAAGGTTCGTATATACGAACCTTTTTTGTATCTTAGGATTAAATATTTACGATAATGTGGAAGATCAAATTTTGATCCTTTACCTTATTAAATTTTAGTGCTAAGTTTAGCTTTCTAATGTAATACATTTCCAAAAAAACCAAACTCCAATTTCAATAATGCCAATAGGCAAACCACTTCAACATAAGATAGTCAAAGAACCCCACTATGAATCTGATCGAACTTAAAGAAAAACCTATAAGCGAGCTTGTTTCACTTGCTGCATCGATGAAACTAGAAAACTTAGGTCGTAATCGTAAACAAGATATTATTTTTGCTATATTAAATGCCCATGCAGAAGGTGATAATGACATTTTTGGTGGTGGCGTTTTAGAAATTTTACAAGATGGCTTTGGTTTTTTACGTTCTTCAGATTCATCATACTTAGCAGGACCGGATGATATTTATGTTTCACCGAGTCAAATCCGCCGTTTCAGTATGCGCACCGGTGATACTATTCATGGAAAAATCCGTCCACCTAAAAAAGGTGAACGTTATTTTGCTTTATTGAAGGTAGCTGAAGTTAATTTTGACAAGCCAGAAAATGTTCGTAATAAAATTTTATTTGAAAACTTAACGCCAATTCATCCAGATCAACGTTTAATTATGGAACGTGGTAATGGCTCAACAGAAGATATTACTGCTCGTGTTTTAGATTTAGCTTCTCCAATTGGTAAAGGACAACGTGGTTTAATTGTTGCTCCACCAAAAGCGGGTAAAACATTACTCCTTCAAAACATTGCGCAAAGTATTGCACATAACCACCCTGATGCTGAATTGATGGTATTGCTCATTGATGAGCGTCCAGAAGAAGTTACTGAAATGCAGCGTTTGGTAAAAGGTGAAGTTATTGCATCAACGTTTGATGAGCCAGCAAACCGTCATGTTCAAGTGGCTGAAATGGTAATTGAAAAAGCAAAACGTCTTGTTGAACATAAAAAAGATGTGGTTATTTTATTAGATTCAATTACACGTCTCGCACGTGCTTATAACACCGTTATTCCATCATCAGGTAAAATTCTTACCGGTGGCGTTGATGCGAATGCTCTCCATCGTCCAAAACGCTTTTTTGGTGCTGCTCGTAATATCGAGCACGGTGGTAGTTTAACGATTATCGCAACAGCTTTAGTAGAAACAGGTTCTAAAATGGACGAAGTTATTTACGAAGAGTTTAAAGGTACCGGTAACATGGAATTACACCTTTCTCGAAAAGTATCTGAAAAACGTGTTTTCCCTGCGATCAATATTAACCGCAGTGGTACTCGTCGTGAAGAACTTATTACTAAAACTGATGAACTACAAAAAATGTGGATTTTACGTAAAATCGTTCATGAAATGGATGAAGTCGGTGCCATTGAATTCCTTATTGATAAATTAGCGATGACTAAAACAAATAATGAATTTTTTGATTCTATGAAACGTAAGTAGTTTATTGGTCGCTCATTCACATCCGTGTGATTACGACATACCGTACATCCTGTACATAAACGCCAGCGTTAGCAATAACGTCTGGCGTTTTTGCTTAGAAAATCTAACCAAATTATTAAGCCAGTAAGTGATATAAAATTATGAAATATAATGATTTAAGAGATTTTATAAAACAATTAGAAAAAATAGGCCAGCTTAAGCGAATTCCTCAACCAATTTCTACAGACTTAACTATGACCGAAATTAGTGATCGTACTTTGCGCGCTGAAGGTCCTGCTCTGCTCTTCGAAAACCCGACAGATAAAGACGGTGTTCCACACGGAATGCCCGTATTAACTAATTTATTTGGTACACCGGATCGTGTTGCACTCGCTATGGGACAAAAAGATGTTCATGCCCTGCGTGATGTGGGTAAATTACTTGCCATGTTAAAAGAGCCTGAACCGCCAAAAGGCTTTCGCGACGCAATCAGTAAAATACCGGTCTATAAGCAAGTCTTAAATATGCCCGTGAAAGTGATTAAAAAACCATTGTGCCAGCAAGTAGTCATGTCGGGTGATGACGTTGATTTAACGAAATTGCCGATTCAAAAATGTTGGCCGGGTGATGTCGCTCCATTGATCACTTGGGGATTAACCGTTACTCGTGGTCCTCATAAAGAGCGTCAGAACTTAGGAATTTATCGTCAGCAGCTCATCAGTAAAAATAAAATTATTATGCGGTGGTTATCGCATCGTGGTGGCGCGTTAGATTTTCAAGAATTCAAACAAACTAATCCTGGCGAAAGGTATCCTATATCTGTTGCTTTAGGTGCTGATCCTGCCACTATTTTAGGCGCGGTAACACCTGTTCCAGATACATTGTCAGAATATGCCTTTGCGGGCTTATTGCGTGGCGCTAAAACTGAAGTTGCTAAGTGTATTAGTAATGATTTAGAAGTACCTGCTACTGCTGAAATAATACTTGAAGGGTATCTTGACCCTACTGAAACTGCACCTGAAGGACCATACGGAGATCATACCGGCTATTATAACGAAGTTGATGACTTCCCTGTGATGACCGTAACTCATATTACGCATCGTAAAGATCCTATTTACCACAGTACTTATACAGGACGTCCACCCGATGAACCTGCTATTTTAGGTGTTGCTTTAAATGAAGTATTTGTGCCTATTTTACAAAAGCAGTTTCCAGAGATTCAAGACTTTTATTTACCGCCAGAAGGTTGTTCATATCGCTTAGCGATTGTAACAATTAAAAAGCAATATGCCGGACATGCAAAACGGGTAATGATGGGCGTTTGGTCGTTTTTACGCCAATTTATGTATACAAAGTTTGTTATTGTTTGTGATGATGATATTAATGCGCGTGATTGGAAAGACGTCATTTGGGCAATGACCACAAGAATGGATCCAAGTCGTGACACAGTATTGATTGAAAATACTCCGATAGATTATTTAGATTTTGCCTCTCCTGTTTCTGGTTTAGGCTCAAAAATGGGCATGGATGCAACAAATAAATGGCCGGGTGAGACAAATCGCGAATGGGGTGAGCCAATTGTGATGACCGAAGAAATTAAAAAAGATGTTGATAAAATATGGGATGAACTCAATATTTTAACAACACCCAATGAAAAGTAGACTCTACATCGTCGTAGCGTCTTAAAGATAAAATTTGAGCAGCTTGATTTGAAAAAAAGCTGTTCATGAATGAATAAAGGTTACCAAAATGAATAAAATTGAGTGTCAGGTAGAGTCATTAACATCGCTAACGGAGTTTGTTTATAAAGTACTGTTGAAGCCGAGTAAGCAAATCGACTTTCAAGCAGGCCAGTACTTAAATTTTGTAATGAGTGAAGAAGATAAGCGTCCATTTTCAATTGCCAGTGCTCCAGATGCAGAATTGATTGAATTACAAATAGGTGCCTTTGGTGCAGACAGCTACCCAATGCAAGTTATTGAGCACATAAAAGCCAACGATAAAGTAACGATTGAAATGCCATTAGGTGACGCTCAGCTTCGCACCGAAAGTAAAAGACCTTTATTACTTTTAGCGGGGGGTACAGGGTTTTCTTATATCAAATCAATGTACGAACTTTTGGCATCACAGCAGTCATCACGTAAGGTTGTCGTATACTGGGGCTTACGTGAATTAAGCGCTTGTTATGAATTAGAAAAAACAACAAAAATAATTAATAGTCTAGTAAATGGTGAGTTTCATGCTGTTGTAGAAACACCGCATGATAACTGGCAAGGTCAAACAGGGATGGTTCATAAGGTTGTTATGAAAGATATTAAAAACCTTGGTGATTATGATATTTATCTTGCTGGTCGTTTTGAGATGGTTGGCGCAGTACGCACAGACTTTTTAGCACAAGGTGCATTAGTAGAACATATGTTTGCTGATGCTTTTGCTTATATTTAATGTAAAATTTTTACATTAAATAACCTAAAAAAGCCATCAGACTGATGGCTTTTATTATTAAAGAGTAAATATGATGAGTAAAAATAAAAAGACGCAAGCATTGGAAAGTGCGATTACGACAGAGTTAGGTCGAGGAAAAATTAAAGACAATTTTTTTGCAGCGTTAGTGACATCTAAAGTTTATAAATTACAAGTGGTAAAAGCTAAAAAAGGGAAGGGGTCATTTAAACGCAACAACAAGCACCAAGGTAAAGAACCTTATTTAATAGCCGCTTAATTCAGTATATAGCATCTATTAAATAGGGTTTTTCTGATAAGATATTTAGCTTTGGTACTAACTAAAGTTTTAAGAATGATGAATAATATATCATCCACAAGCTTTTTATTTCTAGGTCATTTTGTTGATAATTTGACTTTCAATATAAAAACCACAGTTTGATAACCAAGTTGCAGCATCTTCATTATTGGTAAATACCTGTCGTTCGTAAGTTTCATCTGTATGGGGTATTAACCTTTCCAGCTGCATTTCTTTAGCTGCATTAGGGGTATAAATATGACAATGTTTTACACAGCCATTGGTTTTGAACCAATCACAATGTTTTGCAATATGTTTGTCTATTTCGGGGACACCTAGCTCCCAGTCTTCAAATGAAGAAACAATAGCCCAGTTATTTCCTTTTAAAGGAGTCGCTTTAGCTTGGAATTCTTTCACATAAGCAATAATAGCTTCTTCGTTCCAGCAGCCAGAAAACCATTGAACAATAACTTTTCCATGAACTTCAATTTTCCATTCTCCGTGAATAGCAAACATAAAAAACCCCTTTATGCGCTTACTATGAAGGCATTAACCAAAAATTAGTTTACTCTGACTCGTTTAAAATACTTTGTGGGCTAGCAACAAATATTTGATAGGGTAAAGGCTCTTCAAGTAAGCTTTCGTCGACTGTAAATTCAATAAAACCGCTATGAGTAAAAAAGTTAGCCAGTTCATTTGACGCTACTTTTATATTTTGCAAATCAGCGGCTTGATAGTAAGCTTTAATGCTTTCATCTTCGCACTCTTCTGCATCAAGAAAACTATGCATAGGCATGCTTAATACTGTAATAGATTGAGCTTTTTCATGATGCTTAACAATTTCTTTAAGTAAGTATTGGCCAACGGCTTGTTTGCGGTATTGGGGTAAAACACTGATAGCTTCAAGTAAGATATGCGTTTTAGCTTTTTTTGTATCAGGGGTTACGTTTAATTCTTTACACAAATCCGTTGTTAGGTTTTGGCCTTTGAAGTAAAGATTAAGTGGGATTTCCCAATCAGTATCTTCATTAGCTAATAAAGTATAAGAACCCATAGCATCACGATGTTTATTAATAGTGATGAGTTCAATTTCTGCTTTAGCAATAATATCGCCTTTGTCGTTTTTTACATTAATTTCTTGGCAAAGCTGCCAATCAAAAGCACCTGCAATCTCAGGTTTGTTAAAGTCGATCGTTAAATTCATTATGCTTTATTTCCATTATTTTTTTCGTGAATATCATTCTTGTGACTGTCAATTTGAGCCACGATTTTATTTAATACTTGATTAGCTTTTTGAAAGTTGCCTTGCTGCTCTAGTACTTGAGAAAATGCCAGTAAATCAATGGTGTCGTATTGCTGACCATCTAAGTTTACTAAGCTATTAAATGCTTTTTCTGCCATGGGGAGTTGCTGGGACTTCGCGGCTAAATTGGCTAAACAACTTAACCATTTTCCACTGTGTTGATCATGATGTAAGTGCTTTTGTACAGCGCTAATTAATTCATCAGCGCCAGAAATGGGAAGTTGACGAATGTTTTGTAAAAATTTAACGTCAGCACCTTTTTTTACGACCGGTAAGAGTATTTGATTCAAAGGCTCTGTAATGTTATTTTCAGCTAATACTTTACAGTAAGCAAAAAGGATCGCCTCACGTTGTTTGAGTTTACGTGCAAGCTTTTGCCAGAGCGAGAATAATGCATCTTTGCTTTCTTGGCGTATTGTCTCACTGAAAGCACCATAAAAAGCGATGGCTTCCCATTGGACTATTTTTTCATCTGTAATAGTCTTTTGTTTACGGGCTGAAATAAGCTGTTCAATAACGTAACTAAAACGCTTTTCCTGCAAACTTAATTCAATTTCTAAACTCAACAATCGAGCGTCATGGCCAACATGCTTATGATGCTCATCAATAATAGTGCGTGCTTTTGAAAAGTCTTCTTGTACCATTAATAATTTAATCGTAACCAATATTGACTCTAAACCAGAGGATTTAACGGTATGGTCTTCTTGAGCTAATAAGCCTAAATAATGATTAGTGTTTGAACGTAGCGATTGTTTTGACGATGCGGCAGCGGCTAATAAATAAGCCGTACGAGGAAAGTTCGATGGCTCTGCTGCTTTTGCTAACAGGTGCTCTGCTTGTTGATGATCATCAAGAATGAAAGCTGCAATACCGCGATTGAAATCTTTTAATCCACGACGACGATTGGCAAAAGCAATTTTATTCCAGCCACGAAAACCAACACGCAGGCTACTACGAACCAACTTTAGTGAAAAAGCGAGAACAACAAATAATACTGTAAGCATAATACAGGCGCTAACTACCGTTAATTCGATAATTTTATCGCCCATAGAAATCAAAATGTAACCTTTTTCGCTAATTAACGCTGGAGTAACAGCAATAACGATAAAAAAGATTAAGAACAATAGAATCCATAATATTATGCGTTTCATTATACGGCCTCACTCGAACTTTTAGATGCTTCTTGTAACTTGGGATCAAGTTCTCTTTGAGGGGGTTCAGTCAAAGGTTTATCTGTATCAATGTTTTCGTTTAATTTATCAATAATAGGCTTTAAAGGTTTGTCAGCGATTACTTTACGAAGTGCATTAAGAGATGAAAGTGTTGATGGATAGTCGTAACTTACGACTTCACTTTTTAGTTCTTCAATACGCTGTTGAAAATTTTGGTTTTCAACAGCGCTCATATCAAAGTATTGCGTTATCCATAGCTGTATGTCATTTAAACTTTGATTGTATAACTTTTGCTTCCGCTCGCTAGCAGACCATTGCGCTAATTGTAATTTAAGACTTAAATTTTCACGGAGGTTCTGTTGAAATTGTGGCGGTAATAATGGCTCTGCTTTTCCACTTTTATCGCTAACCTTAAAAAAGCTATCTGTAAAATGTTGCCACGTTTTAGCCATATTCTCTTTCCAATCAGCAATGTCTTCTGACAAGCTTAATTCGACTTGTGTTACAAAATTGTTTGGAATTCGTTCAGACTTTACCGGTAAATTTTTAAGCTGTTTATTCATAGCCATTAACGTCAAAATGGTGTCTTCGTTATCTATAGTAGGCATTAAGTTTAACTGCTCAATATCTTCACGAATCAATTGACGAATAGGTGAAAATGCGGGATCTTTTAGTTCTTTTAAGCGCATATCAGCATCTTGCAACAAACTTATTGCTGCGCTCGTATCATGCTCAAGCCACATAGTGCGTGTAGCAATACGTATCAAGTATTCTGCTTCATGTAACAACCAATCACTTGGCTGGTTTTGCGATAACCGTTCAACGGCTTTTTCAAGTTGCGTAATTTTAACTTGGCTATCCGTTCTTATTTTAGCTATATCACTGGTTAAACGATCGGAAAAGGTTGATTGTTGCTGAGCAAGTAGTTGTTTAACTTTTTGCTCAATGCTAGCCAAATTTTGCTGTGTTTTTTGGTCATTACGGGTCAAACTTTGTTGTGTTTGCTTTAGCACGTCTTGCTTTATAACGGCTTGTTGTTGCATATCCCAATAATATAAACCACCAACGCCAGCACTCGCAGCTAATGCGATGATCAAAGAAAGCACGGCAGTTTTAGACAGTTTTTGTTGTTTTGTACTACTTGTATTGGTTGTATCAGTATTTTTTAAAGGAGTGGATACTTTTTCAGAAGATTTCATTGTTGATGTTTTCTCGTTGGCTGACGCTTTAGCTTTGTTAGTTACAGGCTGTTTTTTTTCATCACTCGGAGATTCTTTCTGTGCAGATGTGAGTGAAATTGAGGTGGAAAAACCTTGATCTGACTTTTCTTCAGTCGCTTTATTTTCTGAAGTTTTTGACTCATTTTGCTTTTTATCAGTCATTATTTTTTCCATGGTTATTGATAGCACTCATAATGGCTTGGTCATTCGCACCATTAGCATTAACGATGTTGAGTAAGCCCAGTTGTTTTGCTCGTTCTGCAATACGCTCACTCGCTACAATCCATGAACACGTATTTTTCCAGTCACGGTCTGAATTATTTATTAAGTGTATTATAGTTTCTAACAAGCTGTTACTGGTAACCACAATACAATTTATCTGTTTATTTTTCCATTCCTCAACAGGACTTTGTGTCATAGGAAGCCAAACTTTTTTATAACTTTCTAAATAATGAACGTTTGCACCGCGCAAACAAAGTTGCTGGGCAAGGTGCTCTCGTCCGCCATCCCCGCGAACAATAATGATATCGTGGTGATTTATGTTTCTTTCATGGAGGGCATTAAGCGTTAACAAACCTTCACTGGTATGAAGTTCAGGAGATACAGCGTTAATACCTGAGCGGGCTAAAGCCGCTTTGGTTGCATTGCCCACAGCAATAATGGTTTTTTGTTGCCAATAAGATAAATTAACAGTGCGATGAGCAAACTCTACAGCGGCGACGCTAACAAAAATGAGTATTCCTTGTGGGTATTTTTCGATGAGCGTCCGAGTGGTACTTTCATCAGTCAGTGGTTGATAATCGAACAAAGGGTGGCACCAAGCGCTGATACCTATACTTTTTAACTGTTGTGCTAATACACGCCCTGTTTTTTCAGGACGTGTTATTAATACGTGCGTATTACTGCTCGGCATATACCTGACGCAATATTTTATCAGCGCCTTTTGCAAGTAATTGATCAGCCAGTGTATTGCCTAATCTTTCAGCGTCATCAATAGAGCCTGTAATTTCACTGGTTAATATTTCACTACCATCGGTTGCACCAACTAAACCACGTAAAAACATTTCGCCATTTTCTTGAATGACAGCATAACTACCAATAGGTACCTGACAGCCGCCTTCTAAAGCACGATTCATTGCACGTTCTGCTAACACGCGAATACGCGTTGTTTCACAACCCAATGGTGCGAGCAAAGCTTTAAGTGCTTCGTCTGTTGTTCTACATTCAATACCTACAGCGCCCTGTCCGTTTGCTGGAAGCATCACTTCTGGTTCAATAAACTCTCGAATGCGCTCTGGCATTTCTAATCGTATTAAACCGGCTGCAGCAAGAATAATGGCATCGTATTCACCATTATCTAATTTTTTCAAACGAGTATTTACGTTACCGCGCAAATCACGAATATTTAAATCGGGTCTTAGGGCTTTAATTTGACACTGACGACGTAAACTTGAAGTGCCTACAACAGCACCCTGTGGAAGTTCGGCCAAACTTTTTATCGTATTTGATACAAACGCATCGCGAGGATCTTCACGAGGACAAATAACTTCTAAGCCTAAACCCTCCGGAAACTCTACTGGAACATCTTTCATTGAATGAACAGCGATGTCAGCGCGGTCTTCTAACATAGCGACTTCAAGTTCTTTAACAAAGAGCCCTTTGCCACCGACTTTAGCTAATGGCGTATCTAAAATAATGTCGCCTTTTGTCGTCATCGGTACCAGTACAACATTAATGTCAGGGTAAAAATGCTCTAATTGTGCTTTTACATATTCGGCTTGCCATAAAGCGAGAGCGCTTTTACGTGTGGCAATGCGTACAGTTGCTGTGGTCATTCAAATTATCCTGCGGTAATGGTTATTTCGGTGTCGGCTTGTATGCTGATAGCTTTTGATAAAAACTGCCAAAGTTCGCCGCCGCCACGTTTGTCTGTCCATTGGTTATTCTCATGCTGAAAATGATGGCCATTAAATTTAGTCGCTACCCATATTTCATGTAAAGGGGCTTGCTTATTAATGATGACTTTACTGCCATTTTTAAAGGTAAGTGTGAGCATGCCGCCAACACCTTCATAATCAATGTCGGTACCACAATCTTCTACGGCTTCTTCTATTTGAAGAATAATTTCTTCGGCAAGTAAATTGTATTGGCTGTCGTTCATTAATGCTTCCTTTTCTAGTGCAATGAAATTTATTCATCTTTGCTAGCTATTTGTTGGTCATGAGATTATAAAACGTCTATCATGAGAAAAAAATCGAATAAATCAAATATGCGTAAACAAAATTCAATTATTTTAACGAGTTTTATTATATCAGTGCTTTTAAGTGGATGTGGAATTAAAGGTCCACTAATGCAAAAACCTGTGGAAGTAAAAACACAGGAACAAACTGATCACGCTAAAAGTGAGCAAAAACAAAACTCATCAGCAGAACTGTCGCAGGAAAATTAATCGTGGATTTTTTTAATTACAAAAACACATCACTCTATGCTGAAGATATAACAGTAACAGAGCTAGTAAAGCAGCATGGCACACCTTTATATGTTTATTCTCGTGCAACGATTGAACGTCATTGGCATGCTTTTGACCAAGCTGCTGGCGATAAACCACACTTAGTGTGTTATGCCGTAAAAGCCAACAGTAACCTTGCTGTTTTAAATGTAATGGCACGTTTGGGTAGTGGTTTTGATATTGTTTCTAAAGGTGAGCTTGCCCGTGTTCTTCAAGCAGGGGGAGATGCCAGCAAAGTAGTGTTTTCTGGTGTTGGTAAAAAATCAGATGAAATTACCTTCGCTTTAGAGAAAGGTATTTATTGCTTTAACGTAGAGTCAGCCGCTGAATTAACACGTATTCAGCAGGTCGCTCAACGTATGAATATGATTGCGCCCGTTTCTTTAAGAGTAAACCCAGATGTCGATGCGGGAACACACCCCTATATTTCTACGGGTTTAAAAGAAAATAAATTTGGTATCAGTATTGATGATGCTTTTGAGCTGTATCAGCATGCTAGCGGTTTATCACATATTGCGGTGAAGGGAATTGATTGCCATATCGGTTCTCAGCTAACCGAAGTGAAACCATTTTTAGATGCGCTTGACCGTGTATTGGCACTTGTAGACCGTTTAGCAAAAATAGATATTACGTTATCTCATATCGATGTGGGAGGAGGTTTGGGGGTTTGTTATGACGACGAAAAACCACCACACCCAAAAGAATATGCAAAAGCGATTGCTGAGAAGTTGGCAGATCGAGATATAACGCTGATTTACGAACCTGGTCGTGCCATTATGGCTAATGCTGGAATTTTGGTAACCGAAGTTGAATTACTAAAAACAAATCAAGACCGACATTTTGCTATTGTTGATGCCGCGATGAACGATTTAATTCGTCCGTCGTTATATCAAGCGTGGCAAGCGATTATAGAAGTTGAGAACGACGAAGTTTCTGACAAAAAAACGTATGATATTGTCGGCCCTATATGTGAAACAGGTGACTTTCTTGGCAAAGCACGTGAACTGAGTATTACTGAAGGCGATTTATTGGCTATTCGTTCATCAGGTGCATACGGTTTCACGATGAGCTCGAATTATAATAGCCGTCCAAAAGCAGCAGAAATAATGGTAGATGGTGCTGAGCATCATTTGATCCGTGCTCGTGAAACAATAGAGCAATTGTGGCAAGGCGAGTCTTTGTTACCACAGTAAGTATAAAATTGAATATGGGTAGTCAATGTTAGTTAATTTTTCAAAAATGCACGGTTTAGGTAACGACTTCCTAGTACTCGACAACGTTACACAAAATGTTTATTTATCTAATGAGCAAATAAAGCATTTAGCCCACCGAAATTTTGGTGTGGGCTTTGATCAAGTATTAGTGGTTGAACCGCCGTACGATCCAGATTTAGATTTTCATTACCGTATTTTTAATGCTGACGGTAGTGAAGTTGGTCAGTGTGGTAATGGCGCGCGTTGTTTTGCTAAATTTGTGCGTTTAAAAGGATTAACGAATAAAAATAAAATTAAGGTCTCTACACAGTCAGGTAAAATGACGTTATTTGTTGAACGTGATGGTAACGTTTCGGTGAACATGCCGACACCTAAGTTTGAACCGAGCCAAGTTCCTTTCACTGCCCAAAAAGTAGAAGGCACTTATATTCTGCGTAGTGACGAAGAAACGGTATTATGTGGCGTTGTTTCATTAGGTAACCCACATTGTGTTTTGACGGTTGATTCTATTATCGACGCGCCCGTTGAAACCTTAGGTAAAGCGTTATCGCATCATGAACGATTTCCTCAGCAAGTGAATGTTGGCTTTATGGAAATTGTTTCGCCAGACTATATTAAACTTCGCGTTTATGAACGAGGAGCTGCTGAAACCTTAGCGTGTGGCAGTGGCGCTTGTGCTGCCGTTGTTATTGGACAAACACAAAATAAATTAGGTCGAGATGTGACGGTAGAATTACCGGGCGGTAAGTTAAAAGTATATTGGAAAGGACCCGGTAACTCAGTAAAGATGACCGGTCCAGCAGTACATGTATTTGACGGGCAATTAAATTTGTAAATACACTTTGCAAAGTAAAACCTGACAAACCAAATGTATAAGACAAAAATGTAGAAGTAGAGAAATAAATTGAGCGACTCAACCCCAATACAGTTAGATGAATTAAGTTTGACGGATGATCTCATTGTTGATTATTTACATGATAATCCTGAGTTTTTTAATCGTAATCCGGAACTGATCAATCGCTTACGCTTGTCAGATCAGAACCGTGGTACGGTATCGTTAGTTGAAAGACAACAAAGTCAACAACGTCAGAAAATTCATGGGTTAGAAGAAGAAATTACCCAATTAATGGCGATTGCTAATCAGAATGAGCAACTTTTTGCCTTATACAGTGATTTATATTTGCGCCTATTAGATTGTAGCTCAGCCAATGAGTTACTTGATTGTTTGTATCAGGCAACGACAGAATTATTGTCCTTATCAGGTTTAAAAGTGTGGTTAAAAGAAAATACAGTAGTTGAACATTCAAGTATTGTAAAAAATGACTGTGCGGGTGTAATGAATAATCGTTTATCCAAAGATGACTATTACTTTGGCCGCTTACAAAAAAGTGAGCAAGAACTTATCTTTTCACAACAGCAAGAAGGTTCTGTTGTATTAATTAAGCTAAACCATATAAATGATGACATTGGCTTTATAGCAATAAGCAGTGCTGATGCAGATCATTTTGATCCGCGTATGGATACGTTATTACTCAGTCAATTTAGAAAACTTGTTGCTAAATTACTTTTTCAACAACTTTATAAATAACTGAGCTGATGAAATTTTACCGTCGTTTAGCAACCTTTCAAGCGATCAGCTTTGATCTTGACGATACCTTGTACAGTAATTATCCTGTAATGATGGCAACGGATACCAAAATGGCTGCCTACTTTGATGCGTTATTTTCAGTGAAAATTGCACCAGCCAATCGAGTGAAAAAGAGTGGATTTAATTATCTCTTTTGGAAGCCGTTTCATCAGCAAGTACTCAAAGAAAACCCTCAATTAATGCACCATGTGGGTGATGTTCGTTTAGCCACTTATACGTTGGGTATGAAAGTACAGGGTTTTTCGGATGACGTCGCCAAACATGAAGCACAAAAAGCGTTGGATTATTTCGTGCTACAACGTAGTGATTTTGTTGTACCCGAACCTGTCCATCAATTATTGAAAGGCCTACAAAAAAAATATCCATTAGTCGCTATTAGCAACGGTAATGTAGATACCGATAAAATAGGTATTTCACAATACTTTCAGTATCGTTTTCATGCAGGTGATATCTTTACAACGCCTCAAAATAATAATATACAACTTCGACAGAAACCTCACACCGATATGTTTGATGCGGCTTGCGATAAGTTATTAATAGAACCTGTGCAATTATTACATGTGGGTGATTGTGGCCGATCTGATATTTATGGCGCTATAAATGCCGGTTGTCAAACGGCATGGATTTCTTGTTACGATGTTGGCAAACCGTTGACTGTTTTACCTAATATTGAATTATCAAATATTAGTGAACTTCGTCACTTGTTATAATTTCAACTTTTCTAAGGCTATTTTCCCGTTATGGACGTTTCTGAACTACTTGAATCACTCAATGAAAAACAACGTGATGTTGTTGCCGCACCTCTACGAAACATGTTGGTTTTGGCTGGCGCAGGTAGCGGAAAGACGCGAGTTTTAGTGCAACGTATTGCTTGGTTAATGCAAGTTGAAAATGCTTCCTCTCATAGTATTTTAGCGGTTACTTTTACCAATAAAGCGGCAGCAGAAATGCGCGTACGTGTTGAGAAAACGGTTGAAGGTAATGTGCATGGTATGTGGGTAGGGACTTTCCATGGCTTAGCACATCGCTTACTTCGTATGCATTTTCAAGAAGCTAAATTACCACAAAATTTCCAAGTGCTTGATTCTGATGATCAGTTGCGTTTAGTAAAGCGTATAGTGCGATCGCTCGGTATTGACGAAAAACGTTGGCCACCAAAGCAAATGCAGTGGTATATCAACGGTAAAAAAGATGAGGGTATTCGTCCACAACATATTGAAGTCTATGACGACCCAACCGAGCAAACCTTTGTTAAGGTTTACCAAGGGTATCAAGAAGCGTGTGATCGAGCGGGGTTAGTTGATTTTGCTGAACTATTATTACGTGCTCATGAACTTTGGCTGAATAATCCGGTATTACTTGCGCATTATCAGCAACGTTTTAAGCATATTTTAGTCGACGAATTTCAAGATACTAATGCTATTCAATATGCGTGGTTAACCATTTTAGGTAAAACATCAAGCAAGGTGATGATTGTTGGTGATGACGACCAATCAATTTATGGCTGGCGTGGTGCAAAAATTGAAAATATTCAACGTTTTCTAAATGAATACGAAACACCTCAAACCGTTCGTTTAGAGCAAAATTACCGTTCTACCGCTAATATTCTCAATGCTGCGAATAAGCTCATTGCTAACAACAACAACCGTTTAGGTAAGAAACTGTGGACGGAAGATGAAGCAGGTGAAAAAATATCTATTTATACCGCTTTCAATGAAATCGACGAAGCACGTTTTATTGCGGGTCGCATCACTGATTGGCGTAAAAAAGGCAGTTTAGATGATGTTGCTATTTTATATCGCAGTAATGCACAATCACGCTTACTGGAAGAAGCATTATTACAAAGCCGCTTACCTTATCGAATTTATGGTGGACAACGTTTTTTCGAACGTTTAGAGATTAAAGATGCGCTAGCTTATCTACGTTTATTAAATAATCGTGATGACGATGCGGCTTTTGAACGTATTATCAATACACCAACCCGTGGTATTGGTAATACGAGCCTTTCATTAATACGTGATGCAGCACGCAGTTTAGAAATGACCTTGTGGGAAGCCTGTCAATTCATGCTAAAAAATGATGAATTGAAAGGGCGAAGCGCAAAAGTGATTCAGAACTTTGTCAGCGTCATTGACCAACTCGAAGATGACTCTAGTCATTTAGATCTTGATCAACAAGCCAACTATGTTATTCAACACAGTGGACTAAAAGCGATGTACCAAGCTGAAAAAGGTGAACGTGCAGAAGCAAGAATAGAAAATTTAAACGAGCTTGTTACTGCTTGCCAAACATTTGAAGCAGACCCAGAATTAATAGAAGAACAAACAAAGCTAACATCGTTTTTAACACATGCAGCGCTTGAAGCGGGTGAGTCGCAAGCTGACGATTATGAACCCGCAGTGCAATTAATGACGATGCACTCAGCAAAAGGTTTAGAATTTCCATTAGTATTTATTGCTGGGTTGGAAGAGGGAATGTTCCCTTCACAAAAGTCGGTAGAAGAAATTGGCCGTTTAGAAGAAGAGCGCCGTTTATGCTATGTCGGCATGACACGTGCGATGAATAAGCTATACTTGTGCCATGCAGAAAGTCGAAGACTTTATGGACAAGAAAAATTTCATAAAGCGAGTCGTTTTTTACGCGAATTACCCGCTGAGTGTACAGAAGAAATAAGACTGCAAAACCAAGTGAAGCGCCCTTCAACCAAAGGCAAGTTTTCTTCTACATTCACATTGGAAACGTTTGAAAACAGTGGGTTTAGTCTAGGGCAATCAGTTATTCATGCAAAATTTGGTGAAGGAGTAGTCTTAAATTATGAAGGTTCAGGCGCGCAAAGCCGTATTCAAGTAAATTTCGCTGATGTAGGGAGTAAATGGCTCGTTGTCGCCTATGCTAACTTACAAGCTATCGTTTAATGTCACGTGAAACGGATTATTTTTTTCATTTAATGTCATTATATAAATAAGGTTAGAAATTATATGTCAAAGCAATTGCTCGTAGTAGAAGACAGTAAACCGATCGCTCGTGTTATTAGACAAATTGGCGAAGCATTGAATTATGAGGTGACTGTTGCCACTACTCTTGCTGAAGTGGAACGTATTTTACAACATAAAGATGACTTTTTTGCTGCAACGATTGATTACGCCTTACCCGATGCGCCTCATGGTGAAGCAATAGCTTGCGTACTTTCATATGGTATTCCTAGTGTCGTTATGACAGGTAAAATGGATGAAACTACTCGACAGCAAATTCTTGCTCAACCAGTTGTTGATTATATTCCTAAAGAGAATAGTCAAGCCTTTCTCTATTTAAAACGTATTTTACATTGGCAAATAACAAATAGTAGTACCGGTATCCTTGTTGTAGATGATTCTTCTGCAGCACGGAATTATGTTTCTCAGTTACTAAAGCGCCGTAATTTTAGTGTTTATAGAGCAAATGATGGTGTGCAAGCGCTTGAGCGTTTAAAGCAGCATGGAGACATTAAATTGGTTATCACTGACCTTGAAATGCCGGTTATGGATGGCATCGAATTAACCAATGAAATTCGTAAAATCTATAACCGTGATCAATTATCAATCATCGGTATTTCTGGTGCTGATAACGGTATGCACTCTGCTCGCTTTATTAAAAATGGTGCAGATGACTTTCTTCGTAAGCCTTTTTGTCCAGAAGAATTCTATTGTCGTATAACTCAAAACATTGAAAACTTAAATAATATTGAGCAAATACAAAAAGCAGCTAATACAGATTATTTAACGGACTTACCGAATAGACGTGCATTCTTCTCTAAAGCAGAGCAACTTACTCCACAGTATATTAAAAGAAATATGCCTTATTGCGTCGCTATGCTTGATATTGATTATTTCAAAAACTTAAATGATAGTTATGGTCATGATGCAGGCGATCATATTTTAAAAGTACTTGCATTATATATGCGTAAACATTTAGGTTCTGGTTTGCTTGCACGTCTAGGTGGAGGAGAGTTTGCTGTAATAATGCATGGAACAGATGAAGATCAGCTCTACACTAAATTAGATGATTTACGACGGGATATTTCCGTATCTCAGGTGACCCATGAAGAACACCATATCGTCTTTACCATCAGTATAGGAATGGTTGGTAGTAGCCACGAGGCTTTGGCTAAACAGATGAATCAAGCGGATGCTGCTCTTTATAGTGCGAAAGAAAATGGCCGTAATCAAATTAGTATTTTTGGTGTAGAAGACTGCTAGTTATATGACAAGGTTCACTTTAAGTTTGGACCTAAAAAAATAAAGTGAATAAACTATCTTAAACATAAGGTACATTAAATGAAAAAAGCAAAAGTGCTTATTCGCAAGTCATTGCTAATGCTTTTTTGTTTCATTATTTGCACCTCCGTTTCTACTTTTGCCCAAGAGCTGACTAGTGAACAAGTCAAAGCAGCGTTTATTTATAATTTTATTAAGCATGTTCGTTGGGACAACAAAGATATAGATGAAAAAAATCAATTCATTATCGGTGTTTATGGTGATGACCGATTTGCTAAATTACTCAATAAAATATTATCCGAACGTGTAATTAAAAACAAAATCATCAAAGTCATTCTCATCAAAAAAATTCGAGACGGTAGAAAAACTGACTTGTTTTTCTCTGCTTCTAATCGAAATACAGAAATTGCTAATATCGCTTCAATTCTGAGAAGCAGTAACACACTTTTAATTACAGATAATAGTCTAGATAAACATAGTGTTATGATTAATTTGATTAATAATGCAGAAAAGTCTGCTATTAGTTTTGAGGTGAATAAATCGAATATTGTTTTTGAGGGTTTGGAAATCTCTGCGGAATTACTACTACTCGGTGGTACTGAACTTGATGTTGCGACATTATATCGAGAAACCGAGTTGGCATTACAAGTCATTAGAACTCGTGAAGTCACTTTAAATCAAAAGCTTAACGAACAACAAAGTCAAATATCATCGACGATAAAAAAATTAAAGATCCTAAATGAAGATTTAGCCTTTAGAGAAAAAGTTGCTGGGAAGCGCAAGCAAGAGCTCAACGTATTAAAAAATGATATAGAACAACAGCAACGCTCGGTAAAAGCTAAAGAATTACAGTTAGAAAAAGTTGCAACACAATTAAAAGCGGCAAAAAGTAATTTAGAAAACCAACAACGTTCTGTTTACAATAAGGAAAAAGAAAATATTGATATGGCTGAAAAAATATTGGCTAATAAAGATATTTTACAAACACAACAACAACAAATAAGTGATCAAGGGATACAGTTAAATCAGAAAAACGAACAGTTAGAAAAGCGCAAAGAACGGATTGATAAACAAAGATTTTATCTTATTTTGATGGCCTTTTTTATCACATTGTTAGTGTTGATTTCTGCATTAGTAGTTTTCCTTTTTGTTAAAAATAGAAAGACAACAATAACATTAAGCCATACCCTCGAAAATTTGCAAAACATGCAAAAGCAATTAATTCAATCTGAAAAAATGGCTTCATTGGGCACATTAACCGCTGGTGTTGCTCATGAAATCAATACCCCCCTCGGAATAGCAGTTACATCAACAAGTTCTGCTTTAGAAAGTACGCAAAAAATTCGTGTTCACTTCGAGGAAAATAAGTTAACTCGCAGCGCAATGGAAGCTTACTTTGACGGAATGGAAAAAGCGTCGAACCTGAATACTAATGCTTTAGAGCGGGTTATTGAATTGCTGAATAATTTTAAGCAAGTGGCAGCAGATCAAATGGTTGGCGAAGAGAGAGAAGTTGATTTAGTCCAATATATTGAAGAAGTGATGTCTACGTTATCTGCTGAAATGAAGCGCTTTAGAGTCAGTTATCAATATAGCGGCGAAAGTGAGTTAGTAATCACGACCATTCCAGGTGCTTTAGCGCAAGTGTTAACCAACTTGGTCACTAATGCCTTAAAGCATGCTTTTGAAGATAAAATTGTTGGTAACATTGCTATTGAGTTATCAAAAACAGAAGATAACAGAGCCATCATTATATTTAAAGATGACGGGCAGGGAATGACTCAACAAGTCTTAGATAATATTTTTGAACCTTTTTTTACCACCAAAAGAAATTCGGGTGGCACTGGTTTAGGTATGAATATTGTTTACAATATTATTTGTCAAAAACTCCAAGGTACAATAAAAATAGAAAGTGTACTAGAGCAGGGATCCCATTTTTATATTACCCTACCGACGAAGCTAACTTATTAACTGTTTATCTGAAACCTGTTTACGTTTCTCTTTTCTTGATTTTAAAGAGTCAACGGTATAGATAACTAATGCTAACCAAATAGCCGCAAAGGTAAATAATTTTGCGGGTTCTAATGCTTCTTGATAATAAAAAGTGGCTAAAAAGAACATAATACTTGGACCAATGTATTGGAAAAACCCAAGCGTTGATAATGTTAACCTCTTTGCTGCAGCTGTAAAACACAGAAGAGGTGCGGTGGTAACAATACCAGCAGCTATTAATAATATGTTTAAATTCAAGCTATTTTCAAGCATGTTAGCCGTAGTACTATCAACAAAGAATAACCAATAAATAATGGCTAAAGGTAACATCATACTTGATTCAATTAATAAGCCGACAAAAGAATCAATGTGCATTTTTTTACGAAGCAAACCGTAAATACCAAAAGATCCAGCAAGTGCTAATGAAACCAAGGGTAATGAACCTAGTGCAAAAAGTTGAATTAATACGCCACATAAAGCGAGCAGAACGGCAAACTTTTGCATTTTTCTTAAATGTTCACCCAAAAAAATCACACCTAGAGCAACACTGAATAATGGGTTGATAAAATACCCTAAGCTGGCATCAAGCAAGTGATCATTGTTTATTGCCCAAATGAATAAAAACCAATTTACTAATAAAAAAGAAGCCGTTAACGCAAGCTTAGCTAATAGCTTTGGCTGCTTGAGAGTGTCGATAAGCACACGATATCTCTTACTTAATATAACGATAAAAAGTAAGAGTAGGCTAGACCAAATAACACGATGAACCATAATTTCATCAGAACTAACCGTAGAAATAAGTTTGAAATATATGGGCGCTATCCCCCAAAGCACATAAGCGCTGATAGCGTTGATTACACCATTACGATCTTTTTTATTGGTTACAGTCATTATTGTCAGTAAGCTTTAGCATCACAAATAAGAGCCGGATTATAGCACAATGATTTTTAATTCAGCCTTTTACTTCGTGAAAAATAAGTTGGTTTTATGTTTTTTGAACACAGATTAACCGACCAAGTAAGTGCCTGTTCCAAAAGCAATGTGATCACCTTTTTCATTATGTAATTCCATGCGTGCCACAGCGACTTTATTTCCGCTTCGTATGATATGAGCGGTGGCAATAAACTCTTCACCTCGCCCTGGTCGAAGGTAGTCTGTACGAAGATCTATTGTTCCTAAGCAACTCAAACTGTCCTGAATAGCTTCTGTTGTCTTATATTCAAGCTGTTCAATCATATTTGCTGCAACGACAACGCCACCCGCAAAATCAAGCGCTGATGCCGTTACACCACCGTGTAGTGTTTTTTGTAATGGATTGCCCATTAATTTATCTTGCCATAAAAAACGAATTTCAGAGGTTTTAGCATCAAACTTACTTACCTTAAGCCCAAGGAGATTATTAAAGGGAAGATTATTCGCCCAAAAATTAGCGAGTTGATTAATTATTTTTTCTTCGTGTAATTTAGTTGGCATATGTATCACTTTTACTTAACTGGTCTGATGTCTAAGTAGTAGATTAGCACTTATTTCTTTCCAGCAATCAATAAATACTAAAATAGTACTCTCGACTTTTTTATTGCTGAGGTAAAATAGGCATAATTGTACTCTTAAGAAAGTTTATTCCGTTGCAAACAGCTATCACTTCAGTTTCACAACTTCAGCTTGAAGATGCGTTAAAGCATCATTTTGGCTATCAGACTTTCCGCAGTGGACAACTGGAAATTATCCAGCAACTATTTCTTGGAAAAGATAGCTTAGTATTGATGCCTACAGGTGGTGGAAAGTCAATGTGCTATCAGCTCCCTGCTGTTCTATTACCAGGAGTAACCATTGTTATTTCACCCCTAATAGCATTAATGAAAGACCAAGTTGATGGCTTAACCCTGCAAGGAATTTCTGCGGCTTTTATAAACTCTAGTCTAGAACAAGAAACAATAAACGATATTTTTCAACGCTTATCTCGTGGGGAAATTAAATTACTTTACATTGCACCTGAGCGTTTGAAAAATTATTATTTCATGCAAGGCTTAATGAGTATGCAGATAAGCTTATTCGCAATTGATGAAGCACACTGTATTTCGCAGTGGGGGCATGATTTTCGTCCAGCTTATACTCAACTTCATACCATCAAGCAACGGTTTCCTTCAGTGCCTGTAATGGCGCTAACAGCAACAGCTGATGTTACTACACGTAAAGATATTCTCCTCCAATTGGGTTTGAATGATCCTTACATCCACTTAGACAGTTTTGATCGTCCGAATATTCGTTTTACATTGGCAGACAAGTATAAAGGTGAGCATCAGGTATTACGTTACATTCAAAAGCGTGGCGATGATTGTGGCATTGTTTATTGTAATAGCCGCTGGCAAGTAGAAAAACTATCAAAAATGTTAGCAAGTTCTGGTATTAATTGCTCTGCTTACCATGCTGGCATGGAAACGGATATGCGCAATATTGTTCAGGATGGTTTTGCCAAGGATAATATTCAGGTTGTGGTTGCCACTGTCGCTTTTGGTTTAGGTATTAATAAGTCAAATATTCGTTTTGTTATTCATTTTGAGCCGCCAAGAACGTTAGAGTCTTACTATCAAGAAATAGGGCGTGGAGGGCGAGACGGTTTACCTGCAGAAGCATTATTTCTATATGATGAGAAAGATGTCGAGCGTATTTCCAAACGTATAGCAGACGGGGAGAACGAGGAAAGGGTTAATGTAGAGCAGCAAAGATTCCAGGCAATGAAAGGTTTTATTGAAGCCCAGACTTGTCGTCGACAAGTGGTACTTAATTATTTTGCGGAATTTACTACTAAAAAATGTGGTAATTGTGACATTTGCCTGGATCCACCTAGTCAATTTGATGCAACTGAGGCAGCTCAAAAAGTGTTGTCATGCGTTTTTCGGATTCAACAACGAGGTGATATTGAACATGTAGTTCAAGTACTTCGCGGTGAACTAACTGAAAATGTGAAGAAATTGGAACATGATAAAGTCTCAACTTTTGCCATAGGGAAAAGTAAAACACCTGGATATTGGTTTGCCATTATTAGGCAATTGATCCATTTAGGTTTTTTACAGCAAGATATTTCTTTGCAGTCAGCATTATGTTTAACGCAAGCATCACGTACCGTCTTAAAGGGTGAAGAGCCTTTAATGCTCGCTTCCCCTCGATTGCAGAAAGCCAGTTATTGGAAACAAGAAAAAACAGATAATCGTTATGATAGAGGGTTATTTATGAAATTACGTAGTTTGCGTAAAACTATTGCAGATGCTGAAGATATTGCGCCTTTTATTGTGTTTAATGATGCTACATTATCAGAGTTAGCTAGAGTGAAACCACAAACCTCACAGCAGATGCTAAACATTAGCGGGATTGGTGATACTAAACTTGCTCGTTACGGGCATGAATTTCTTCAAACGATTCAACAACATAATTCTTAAACAAAAAACGCTCAATTGAGCGTTTTTTAATATATATTATTGATGAATAGGTATTCAAAAATAAGTAATAAATTTATCTTAAGCTAGCGTAATAAGCTGCAATATTTGCGATATCTTCATCATTTAACATCATAGCCATAGGCGCCATAACAGGATCTTTACGCTTACCCGCTTTAAAATCTTTCAGTTGTTTAGCAATATAAGCTTCTTTTTGACCAGCAAGGTTTGGGTACATTGGAACTGCAGATATACCAGCAACGCCATGACACGCAGCACACATGCCCGTTTTAGCTTTACCCGCAGCAGCATCACCAGCAAAAACAGGAGATGCGAACATGAGCGAAGCAGCAACAGCTAAAGTAATTTTTTTCATAACTTATTTCTCTCTTAGTCGTTAGGATTTTTTATACTACCCTCAGTATATGAGAAAAGAGTAAGGCTGTCGTTGATTTTTTTAAGCTAAAGACCAGCAATCGATATTTATTAGCTTTTATAAAAATAAGATTGATATTTTCTATGATGATATTAAGCCCATCTGATCTAAGGCAGGACTAATAATAGAGCAAAATTTAAGATGAAAATTGGGGAATGTATGACTGTTGATTAATTAATGATGAATTTATTGAGGTTATCTTATAAGAAATTTAATCGTTTATTTTTAAATCATTTGAAAGTTAATAGGTTAGTTTTTTAGGCTTATATTAGGCAATAAACTACGCGCCTTTTTTAGAATGCTATTTGCATTTTCTGCTACATTAAAGTTATCTACTCCAATTGACAATGTCATTTGAGGTAATCTAACGCCAGATTTACTACTAACAAAACGGAGTTTTTCAACACCCTGTATGATTTTCTCGGCTATTTCTTTTGCACTCGCTTTATCAACTCCAGGTAACAAAAGTAAAAATTCATCACCACCCGAACGAATGGGTAAACCACTATCATCAACATAACTACTGACTTTATTCGCTATTTTTGATAATAGAACATCGCTAATTAGATGACCAAACTGTTTATTAACTTCTGATAGCTGCTCAACACTCACTACAATCGCTGCCACTTGTTGACTTGGATCTTCTGTTAACCATAAATCTAAATGTTTAGACATAGCTTTTCTATTATAAAGCCCCGTGAGTGGGTCCATATAAATTTCTTTACGTGCTTCCTTTAGTTCAACTTGCAGTAAAAGGTTTTTTTTCCCAGTGAGTGCAATATGCTCAGCTAATTTTTGCTGATGGCGTTTAAATGTCTTGGACGCATGATGTATGTTATTTGCAGCGGAAATGACTTTTTCTTTATCCGTAGATTGTAAGTTTTTAATATTACTATCTAGTTTAGAAATAAGTTTACTAATACTGGAGGAAGATTTTTGATTGTTTTTGTCCACATTGGTAACAACCTCTTCAAGGTCATCAATAAGATCATCTCTAAATTTACTTTGTCCTAAAATGAATTGACGGTAGTTTTCTTCAACAAAGAAATTATCGAGTTTTTTACCTAATGTAAGTTGATTATTAATCGCGGTAGTTAGCGGCACATTTTTGTTATTAACATATTCATAGCTAACGGCATAATTAATCGGACTGACAGGTAAACGCCATAACAGTAATTTCTTTACCGCCATGTTCATTTTTAGCTCTGCTTGTTCTATGGAATCATGATATTTCATTGTTCCATCCCAATATATACACCCAATTAAACCTGATAGACCATTTTCTAGTAAAAACAAGTAAAGAGCTAGACATTTTTATTGTAGATATAAAACAACAACCTTTAGTCTAGCTAACTAGAGTGATTTAAAAATCATATATGAAATTTATATTTAAAGAAGGGAAGGCAAGCAAAGTATACCGAAAGCAAACTGTTCAAAATAAAGACAAGCCCCCACTATATCTACATTTGGCAGTTCCGCTATCTTAGGTTGCCCCTTAGACCGGTAACTTTGCGTCTCTAGCTTTCACCAGATTTGCCCTTTTCGAGTTTTAGAAACTCTAAATTCATTATAAGCGTTGAACTATACTTGTAAACCTTTATTATGAATATTTGCTGAACGTTAACTTGAGCGTATAGGTATTTTAATACGCTGTGATTGCTAACCAAATAAGGACTTTAGCTAATAATGCCCTATAAATTGCTGTTGATCCTTTGTTATTTAATGGTCACTACATTTTCTTTTGCCAATACGGGTTTAAGTGTTGATCAAAAAATTGAAAAAGTTGATAGTTATTTTTCTCAAGACACTGAAAACCTTCCTTATGAAGACATCATTACATTATCGCTAGAAATTCTTGAATTTCGAGAAAACTACACAGCTAAAACGTTAGGAAAGATATTTATTCTCCTTGCAGATATTGCTAGTAATAAAGGTGAAAATAATGAGGCTTTTCAGTTTGCTCAAGATGGGCTCTCTTTACAAGGGCTTGATCATTCAATAAAACTTGATCTTTTACTGAAATCTGCCAACGGTTATTCTTTGAAAGAAAAGTACGAACAAACTCAGAATCTGACAACACGCGTTATGTTAATGGCAGATTCCCCTGAAGTTTTGAAATATCGTTTGATTGCTTTGGGCTATCGAGCTGTTTCCTATGCTTTGCAGAATAAAAATGAATTGGCTATGAATGATATTAAGCAAGTTAATATATTAATAAAGGCAAACCCTCAATATAGCGACCATTTTCGCCTTTTAGAAATACTAGCAAGTGCTTATTTTTATTTGGGCGATTTTCAAATATCACTAATGATGCAAAATAAGCTATTAACGCTGAGGTTAGATTTAGAACAGTTAGCAAACATTGACCAAACCTATCTACATTTAGGTCGTGCTTATTTTCAATTGAATTTACTTGATGACGCTTACAATGCATATTGGGAAGCGCAAATGCACAGTAAAAATAAAAACGCACCAATTCGTATTGCCTATGCAGAATTAGGATTAGCAGAGGTTTTACTTAAGCAGAAAAAATTTATAGCCTCACATAATTGGTTATTATCAGCAAGCGCGACCTTTAATGAAAAAAACGTAAGTAAACCTTATCTAACCTCATTAATTTTATTAGCTGAAACAGCCAACCTTTTAAATAATCATGCTTTATACCAACATTACCTTCAACTGGCTGAATTAATGACTAAAAATTTAGTTTTATCTAAAAAGCAAAGTAAGTTGCTACTCCTACTTAGTGATATGTACGAACTAAATGGAGATTATAAAAGTGCTTTGGACATTCATAAAAGTTATCTGGATCTTCACCTGCAGTTTCAAATAGAAGCTGAATCATCACAAAAAGTTAGCTCTGGCCAAGGGAGTAGTGTAAATAATAATAGTCGAAACTTTTTACTGAATTTACCCGAAAAAAGTCAGCTAAAAAATCAATTTAAAGCAAAATACATCGCTCAAAAGGAACTAATATATTTATTGATTTTTGTTGTTGTTGTTATGTTGATTGCGTTTGTTTTTTTTGGGTTAAGGCAAAGGACATTACGCTTAAATAAAGTGTACGATGAAGTAGAGCAACCGTTATCTTATTTAGTTACGCCCTCTCAAACTAAAAGAAACTATCAGCTAAATTACAAAATGGCGAGAAAGTATGATTATCCCTTAGCTGTTGGATATTTATCAGTCATTAATTGGCAAGAGTTATCCTTTCATTTTAATCATAAAATAATGCTAGAGGTTTCCAAAACATTAGCAACTTTACTTAATGAATCAAAAGGAGAGTTTGATGATGCGGGTACAATTAACGATGGCGAATATTTACTCTTAGGCCCTCACCAAACGGAAGATGAAATAGCCGTAAAATTAAATAGTTTAGCTGCAGCTATTAAGGTAAGATTTTTTGCTAATTTAGGGAGTTATTCGGTTAAAATAGTCTATGCTTATGGCTTACCAACCGCACAGGATATTGACCCTTATATCTTTTTATCACGTCTAAGTGAAACTACGAAATTGTAATTGAACATTGTTATTATATTGATAGGTTTCTATATTTTTTTTCCATCTCAGTTATTTCGTTGCTTTAAATCTTTATTTTTATATAGATTCAATGGCGATAATGACGAAGCGACACGATGACTTTGTTAAGTATCGATTAAAAATTATCAAGGGGAGTGAGATTTTAGCGCGGTAAACTATTGAAAAAATTACTTCGCTAATGAACGACTATGCAACTATTTTATTGAGTGCGTAAAAGGTAGAGGCAAACTGCAACGGGTCGCGAAGAAGATTTTAAAAATTTAGTAAATCATGTGACTAAACAAGAAGCGAATAAATAACTTGAGTGGCTGTTACTTCGATATACAAAAAAATGCTTAAAAAAGTATTTGGTCCTAAGAGTTTCACATGTGAAAATTAAAAACTGAATAAATTTATGCTTAAGGACGAATAATAATATCGGGTGTTGAATTAACTTCACCTTCATCATTAATAGTTGCTGTTTTACCATTACATTGCAATATAGCTAAACTGCCTTTCTTACTGTTTCTAATAAAAGATAAGTCGTAACCAAATTGTGTCATGCTACTTGCGGCAAATTTTTGTGCCAGAGAGAGCCTATCCCATAGAGATTGTATCTCTTGAGTAAATTGCCTTCTTTCTAAAAGAACTTCTCTTTCCAACAACGCTTCCATTTACATCTCTATTTATTTTTAATAAGAAATTTTACATCTAAAATCATATTACCTTGCACAGTACAAAATTTCAACAATTTTTAAAGAGTCGCTAAAAATATAAATTATAAATATACTAGAGTCGAAATTTTATAAATGAGCGTTAAAATATTATGAGTCAAGTATTGGACGATTTATCTTCGTTATTGCAATTAGAAGTGATCGAGCAAGGGATCTATCGTGGTCAAAGTCAAGATTTAGGCTTTCGAGCATTATTTGGCGGGCAAGTAATGGGACAAGCGGTTTCTGCCGCTCAAGAAACAGTGGACTCCGCACGCAATGTTCACTCCCTTCATTCTTATTTTTTACGCCCTGGTGATGCGACTATGCCAGTAGTTTATGAGGTAGAGAATATTCGTGACGGTAAGAGCTTTAGCACCCGACGCGTTAGAGCGATTCAAAATGGCAAAGATATATTCTATATGACAGCCTCTTTTCAACAACACGAAAAAGGTATTGAGCACCAAGATCTTATGCCTGATGTACCGCAACCAGAAGAATTAGCTTCATATACCGATTATATTTTTGATAACCAAGATAAAATACCTGATGAAATTAGAGGTAAATTTTTGGCAGAAAAACCAATAGAAATGCGTCCTGTTAATCCTTATAACTGGCTACATCCAGAAAAAAAAGAAGCTAAATCACAAATGTGGATCAAAGCGAACGGTTCATTACCTGATGATTTACGTATTCACACCTATATGCTGGCTTATACATCTGACTTCCACTTTTTACCAACCGCTTTATATCCGCATGGTCTGAGCCATTGGGAACCCAATTTGCAAATAGCGACTATTGATCATGCAATGTGGTTTCATCGTCCTTTTCGCTTTGATGATTGGTTGCTTTATGTCATGGACAGTCCTTCAGCAAGTGGAGGACGTGGTTTAGTTAAAGGGCAAATATTTAATCGGCAAGGACAGCTTGTAGCGTCAACAATGCAAGAGGGCGTATTACGCCAGCACTAAACTACTTCCTATGCCAATCGTGGCCAGTAGGATGTTGAAAAATACGTAAATTGAATATCGGTGCCATAGCAAACAAATGGTCAAAAATATCGGCTTGAATACCTTCATAGTTTTGCCAGTTTTGATCATTACTAAAACAATACACTTCTAATGGCAAGCCAGCTTCTGTTGCGGCTAATTGCCTAACCATGCAGGTCATGTTGTGGTGTATTTTTTTATGGCTTTGTAAATATGCTTCCATATAAGCGCGAAAGGTACCGACATTCGTTAATTGTCGGCTATTTACGTTATCCCCAGACAAATTATTTGTTTGTAAACTTACCGTAATATCATCTGATTTTTGCTGTAAATAATTTTTTAATAAACTAATTTCCTTTAATTTTTCAATCTGTACATTTTGATAAAATGAAATGCTGTTGATATCAATAATAATTGTACGTTTAATCCGTCTACCACCTGAGTTAAGCATACCTCGCCAGTTTTTAAACGATCCATTAATTAAGGCGTAAGTAGGAACGGTTGTGACGGTATTATCAAAGTTTTTCACTTTTACCGTATTTAAGCCGATTTCAATGACGTCACCATCAGCACCATAATTAGGTATTTCAATCCAGTCACCAGGGGCAAGCATTTTGTTGGCTGAAATTTGAATGCTGGCGACTAAGCCTTTAATGGTGTCTTGAAAAACTAATAATAAAACGGCGGTCAATGCACCCAAACCACTAAGTAAGTAAATAGGTGATTTATCTAAAATGAATGAAACAGCTAAAATCGTTGCGATTAAATAAATGACGAGTTTTATTACCTGAATAGTAGAGCTTAACGGAAGATAACGCTCACGCGCGGTATGCTGATATAAACTTCTAATCACATTCAATATAGCGCTGATGGATCGAGCAATTTGAAAACTGAGGGATATTTTTGCTAAAACAACTAAGAAGGTGCTGAGTATTGTGGCCGCTGGGAGAAAAATAGGCGTTAAAAATAACAGTAAAAACAAAGGAATTAACAATGCAAACCGAGAAAAAACATTATGCTCAAGTAAAAGATCATCCCAAGTGTTTTTCGTTCGAGCAACAAGTTTATGAACAACAACTAATACTTGATACTTTGTGAGATAATATCCTATAGCGGATATGACTAAAATGAGCAAACAGCCAGCAAAGATAGTGCTAATAGCTAAATAAGCAGGAGCGACACCTTGGTTACTTAACCATGTGCTAATTAGTTCACTCATTTAAATTTCCTCTTTTGCATTTCACTATTATTTTGAATGGTTGTCATTATTAAATTCGACAAGTTTTTGGTCCTTATCAAGCCATAGTAGATTAACCCATTTTTGAAATTTAATTTTAAAAGGACGATCGCTGACATAATCTCCAACAAGCTCATCACCAATGGCAGACACTTCAACATTCACATTTACCGTTTTAATTTTGCCCCCTAAAAAATCACTAAAAGTAGGGATCCCCTCAGGGTAATGAATAGTAATATTAACAATTTTATGTAAATTACCACCCATAGCTTCTAACACGAAGCCTATGCCACCAGCCTTGGGCTTAAGTAAATGTTGAAAAGGTGAATTTTGTTTATTGTGTTTTTCATTAGTAAAGCGTGTCCCTTCAATAAAGTTCATAATACTCACCGGCTTATGCTTAAATTTAGCACAAGCTTTACGGGTGGTTTCAACGTCTTTACCTTTTAAATGAGGATTTTTTTTGATAAATGATTGGCTGTAGCGTTTCATAAATGGAAAGTCGAGTGCCCACCAAGCTATACCTAAAAAAGGTACGTAAATTAGCTCTTTTTTTAAAAAGAATTTTAAAAAGGGAATTTTGCCATGCATGATGCGTTGTAATATTACAATATCAACCCAACTTTGGTGGTTACAAAGCACTAAATACCATTCTTTCATGGTGAGTTGCTCTAAACCGGTAACATTGATTTGTGTTTTATTAAACAGCTTTTGAATTAACGTATTAACGCCTACCCAATTACTCGCCATTTGATCTAATAAATAGCTAAATATTGTTTGAGAAAATTTTACGGGAATAATAGCCTTACAAAACGAGAATACAATAATTGGCATTAACCAAAAAAGGGTATTAACCGTATAAATAGTTAGCGAAAGAATATGAATAAGCAGACGGGGTAAAAAATTCAACATAGAATATTTGCTCAATTAATCGAAAAAAACATACCTGATCATAATCTGATTTGAAGTTATTTTCAGCAAAAACAGTGAAATAAATTAATTGATATTAACAACTGTTTGAAAAACGATTAAAGGTCAAACGGTTAAAAGTAGTAACTTTTCATAATTTTTTATACTATGAATCACTAGAGGACAGCATTTTAAAGGTCTTTTATAAATATCTATGCATGAGGTAAAAAGCATCAGCCAGTTTTTTCAATATAAATAAGTCGTAATATTCTATGGTTTCAATGAAGGTAAATAACGAACAAAGCTGAAATAAGGAGGCAACAGGCTAAAATAAGCAAACTCTTATATATTATGGCTAAAAGATAATTGCTGTTAGGTGCATATCGAGGCATGCTAAAGATTGGATAATAGAGGATAAACAATGAATTTTAATCGTGCGGTTATTAAAGTAGGTAGTGCTTTAATTTCACCAGAGAATAATGGATGTAGTGGTAAATATTTACTTGCTATTGCTCGTTTTATTACTGAATGCCATCAGGCGGGTAAAGAAATTATTTTAGTCTCCTCTGGTAGTGTTGCTGCTGGACGAAAACTTATTAAGCACGGCTCTCCTATCCCCTCTATTGCCACTAAACAAGCTATGGCCTCCGTTGGTCAAATGAAAATGATGGCCAATTGGCAGCGTTTTTTTGATGTACCTTGCAGTCAGCTTTTAATTACTCATGGTGATTTAAAAGATCGCCAACGTTATATCAACATTAAAAACACACTACGTATTTTATTAGCAAACGGTGTTATTCCTATTGTTAATGAAAACGATACCGTTGCTACCGATGAATTAAAGGTAGGTGATAACGACAACTTAGCCGCATTAGTTGCTTTAGTGAGCGAGGCCGACTGTTTATTCATTTTAAGTGATATTGATGGTGTTTATGATAAAGATCCCCGTGATAATCCTGACGCAATATTGATACCTGAAATTAATGAAATTACTCCTGAAATATATGCAATGGCAGGCACAACCAATAATGTGATCGCTACCGGTGGTATGAAAACAAAAATTCAAGCGGCCGAAAAGGCGGTTGAAAATGGTATAGAAACTTATATTTTAAATGGTAGCGATAGTAATGTGTTCGAGCGTCTGTTAAAAGGCGAAAAACCTGGAACACGCTTTAGTCCCAAACAAACAGCAACTAAAGCGCGCAAACATTGGTTGAAACATACTTTGAAAAGTAGCGGTAAAATACAGCTTGATGCTGGCGCGGTAAATGCGCTTATTAATAAAGGTGCCTCTTTATTACCGTCGGGTGTTAATCAAGTTTCAGGCGATTTCATCGCAGGGGAGTCTGTTGATATTATTGACGCGGGTTCTCAAAATATTATTGCTAAAGGTATTTGCCAATACAGCAAACAAGATTTATTGCGAATTATGGGCTGTAATAGTGACGAAATAAGTAAGTTATTAGGTTTTTGTCCCAGTAAAGTTATTATTCATCGTGATGATATGGTTGTTTTATAAATGACTTATCGGCGAAAATGGATGGTTTTTGTCGGTTTTTGTTTATTAACTCTTAACTTTAGCCTTTCAGGCCATTGGCCATTATGTTCACGTAAACAAGATTCTTCGCTATCTAAATGGACATTTTGACGAACGTTTTTCAGGACAACCCCTACTTTGAGTAGCTGCTTCTGAATCACATCGCGTAACACGTCATCCAATTTATTTTCTTTGGCAGCAATAACTTCAGCATCAATATCAAAAATACAGGTCACCACTAAACTTGCTGGAAAATTAGTATAATTAGCTCTATGTGTTAACCAGTTAAAACCATCAATTTCATGTAAAAAATCTTCACAAGCAATAGTGAGTGCTTTACATACGTTGTTATCTATTTTTTGAGTCGTTTTATTAAGTTTCATCGTTTATATTTCAGCAATTTTTATCAATTACAATTTTTTCATTAAATGCAGTTTATTGATAGTAAATCATCAATATTTTGGCGAATAAAGAGTCTGTAATTTCTCTCTTTAAAAATGAGTGCTTATTTAGTCATCTCACATTTAATAGAATATGCTCGAGTTGTAAAGAAGCTCAAGTATGAAAGTTACTCGTCATAGACCTCGATTCATGGAGGTCTTATCTCTAGAAGTGTGACGGGATGCTTTTAACTGCTTATATAAGAACAGCAATAATCAGT
>Ga0115005_10000139_pt1 | contig 51377 bp, 43 predicted proteins | sample ArcOceMetagenome_FD_87163 | JGI IMG/M metagenome (GOLD analysis project Ga0115005, IMG submission 87163) | Marine eukaryotic phytoplankton communities from Arctic Ocean - Arctic Ocean - Greenland ARC118M Metagenome | ecosystem: Environmental > Aquatic > Marine > Oceanic | place: Arctic Ocean... | reverse complement strand
TGCTTAAGCTTTCGCTTCGCAATCTGTTTCCACATTCACCTGTGTTTTGCGGTTTAACACCCACGCAAACACCGTACCGGTAATAAACATGGTGATTGAATAACACGTAGCTGCAATGGCCATTTCAGTATTTTGCAATAAGCTTAACGCAATCATAATGGCCAACGTGCCGTTTTGAAAACCCACTTCAATGCCAATGGCTTTGCTTTGCGCTTCGTTTAGTTGACCCGCTTTAGCGACCAAATAACCCATTAACATGCACGCAACATTTAATACAATGCTGGCCACACCGGCCTGTAAAAAGTAGTTCGCCATATTGTCGATATTTTTAATGATAATGCCGATAACAATTAACAATAAAAAGATAGATGAAAACCACTTAGTTGGGGCTTCTGCTTTTTTCGACAACTCTGGTTTAAAGTGGTTAATCACCATACCAATGCTAATGGGCACCACGGTAATCACCAATAACTGAATAATAGTTTTTAATACTGGCAGCTGAATATATTCTTCCTGCCCCATTAATAATTCCATAAACATCACTAACATTAACGGCACAGTAAACGGCGCTACCACACTAACAATGGACGTCAGTGTCACAGACAAGGCCACATCCCCTTTGGCAAAATAAGTAAATAAGTTAGAGGTTGTGCCGCCTGGGCAAAGTGCAAGAATCATCATGCCGACCGCCAATGCGCCCGTCATGCCAAACATCAGCACTACCGCATACGCCAATAATGGCAATACCAGCATTTGCGTAATCACACCCAGTAAAACGGCCTTTGGTTTTACCAGCACCATTTTGAAATCAATGAGCTTTAAAGATAAACCCATGCCAAGCATGATAATAAAGAGAGAGGCGGGCAACACCACCAGAGTTAACAGGTCAGCCTTCATAGGTATTCCAATATTGTTATTTTTATGATGCCTGCCAGCTTAACCAGTATGGGTATTGATGCCAAGGTGCAATTAGGCGCATTTAGGCCAGCTTATTCGCCTTAGCAGCCAACTTTTCTTTTATGGCTCGATAACTTGCATCCATGTAGGCACTAACGGGTCATTTTCTTCACGAATACCACCACAAACAAAGCAAGTGTAAAACTGCCAGTAAAGGCTTCAATGGCGGCGACAATTCGGCTGGGCCCCACCGGGACTAAATCCCCATAACCCAAGGTGGTAAAGGTCACCACGCTGAAATACAAGGTTCTTAAAAACGCACTGATGTTCTCCAATGCACTGGACTGATAACTGAATGCCGTAATCTGGCCGGCATCCGATATGCCCAGCAAAAAATACATCAGCCCACAAATAAATATGAAACCCAGCGAGAACAAAATAACTCGCGCAGGGCGTTCACCATAACCGCAAAAAATATCCACCAACTTAGAAACACCCCGTTGAAACGATAGCTTGGGCATTTGCTGGCGGCGCATGGTCATTTCTTTATAAAAAAAGTATCCGGCTAATTCGAACAAACCTTGTTTTTCGCTGACCTTACGCAGGTTGCGGCAAATCTCTTCGGATTGTTCAAAAAAATCGTAGGCTTTATCTTGATAGCCTTTTTTATTGGCATCTATGCCTTTTTCTTCGTGTAATAGTTCTTTACCCCAGGTGATGTTTTCGATTTTACAGCGATCAAATTTGGCCCCTAATAAATTGGCCCGATCGAAATTCGCAAAATGAAAATTCGCCTCGCGGCAATCGGCTTTCATTAACGACGCTTCACTTAAATCAATATGAAACAAATGGGCGTTTTTAAGGTTGGCCCGATACAAATCCGCCCTCGATAACGAGAAACCTTTGTTGTGCCCATGGCACACAAGGTTCAAGCCTTCTAAATTGGCTCGCTCAAGGTAGGCCCCTTCCATATTGTGGCCATCGCGCACCACTTGCTCTAGGTCTTTGGCTAAGGCCTTACCCGCTTTATCCACAGTGGGGTCGTGCCAAAAGCAAAACCCTTTACCGGCGTCTTCAAGCTGGCACTGTTTTCCGTCTTTAAATCGGTACAAACACATAAGTCACACTCCACTTTAAAAGTGTAGTTGCCTGTTTTCAGATTGCACAAAAAGCGCCAAAAATCGATTCCAGCCAAGCCTGCCTTCATAAATTTAGCTAATGGTTATCCATGCGATCTATTCAGTTTTTTTATACTGCTTTTAACCCTAATATCCGTGACAACCCAATCATTAAGAGCCCACCATGAAACAAGTGACCTGCCACAGTTTTGCCCCTATCAGCGAGCTGACCGTTGAGAATGTGAATGAGCCGCAAGTAAAAAAGAACATGGTGCTGATTAAGGCCCATGCCATGGGCGTGAACTACCCTGACGGCCTACTGGTGCAAGGCCTGTATCAAATGAAGCCGCCAACCCCTTTTACCCCCGGCATTGAAGTGGCTGGCACCATAGAAGCCATTGGCGAAGGAGTGGATAACTTAAAAGTGGGCGATAAAGTCGCAGCCCTTATGCCTATTGGTGGCTACAGCGAAAAAGTGGCCGTGCACAAAGCCATCGTGCAACCCCTGCCTGATGGCATCGACCCTGAACATGCCACCGCCTTAATGTGTGCTTATGGCACCAGCCACCATGCTTTAAAACAGCGCGCAAACTTACAAGCAGGAGAAACCCTATTGGTATTAGGCGCGGGCGGCGCCACAGGGTTAGCCGCTGTAGAAATTGGCAAAGCCATGGGCGCTAAAGTGATCGCCGTGGCAAGCTCGGACGAAAAACTGGCCACAGCAAAAGAGCACGGTGCCGATGAGCTGATTAAAAATGATGAGAGCCTTGCCGAGAATCTAAAAAAGCTAGCCGGCCATAAAGGCTTTGATGTGGTGTTTGACCCAATTGGTGGCGACGCCTTTGATGCCAGTATTCGACGCATGGCTTGGAATGGCCGCTACCTGGTCATTGGTTTTGCATCAGGTCGCATTCCTGAATTTGCCGTAAACCTTGCCCTTGTGAAAGGTTTTAGCTTATCAGGGGTTTTCTGGGGCACCTTTGTGCAAAAGCAGCCGTTGGATTATATGGCTAATCAGCAAGAATTATTTGGCTGGTACAAAGATGGCAAAGTGAAACCGCATATTCATCAGCGTTTTAAAATTGATGATGTGCAGGATGCGTTAAACGCAGTATTAAACCGAGAGGTGGTGGGAAAAGTGGTACTTATTCCGTGAGATGTAAATCGTAGGTCGGGCATTACCCGACCTGCTGTTTTTTTCGCTCGTACTGTTTTTATTAAGCTATTTCAAATTTAGCCGACACATTTATCGGCGTTTGGTACAGGGTATTTAAATCCGCTTTAATTTCTTCAAAACTGGGTCTTAAAGCAGGCGTGCCCTGCAGACACATATCCCGTAATAACTTCACTGCAGTGGCATCTAAACTCTTTTCATCTGCTGAATCTAAATGATTTAATAAATCATCCAGCACGCATGCAAAAGCGCGCACTTCAATTTTTTCAAACGCGATTTTTTGGGCATGGGTTAAAGGGGCTAAATTAGTGGCTGCACCAAAATCACCAAATAGCATCTCTGCGTTTTCATTGATCATTATGTTGTGAGCGTAAACATCCCCGTGACTCACATCATTGCTATGCATATGGGCCATGGTGTCGGCCAAACTTAAGCCGATTTTAATAATGTTATTTAAACTAAATGTTGTGCCTTCAGAAAAGGTATCTCGTGTGCATGTGATTAAGCTTGGTGGCAGACCTAAATTGAAATAACCGTCTGGAATTAATTCCATTACCAAACCCAGTTGCTCAGGGCTTTTAATTTGCGAAATCACTTTGATTAAGTTTTTATGCTCGCCCGCACTTAGGCAGTTGGCTAACTCATCTTTTGGATAACCATCACTGGTTACCTCCCCTTTAAATAACTTAACCGCAATATTGTTATCCGTGCCACTTAGGTTTTCAGGCTGCTTTAACCAATGTGCGTGATGAATAATGCCCGATGCCCCTTGGCCTAGTATTTGATTAAGCTGAAAGTCATTCATATCTACCACTTGCATGGCAGTTTTCTCTGCATCAAACGATGAGTTAAAACCATTACCTGACATGGCTAACCAAGTTAATTTTGGTAGTTCAAATAACGCTTCTGGGAATTCAGATAATTCATTAGCTGAAAAACGCGCCAACTCTAGATTTTGAAGATTGACGATACTGTCTGGTAATTCAGTTAATCGATTACCCGCCAACGCCAGTTTTTGCAGGCGGTGCAATTCACCAAAACTCTCTGGCAATTTTTCAATTTGGTTATCGGTTAAAATTAACCAACGGGTATTAATGGGCAGCGTATTCTCTGCCACAGTTTTGATCTGATTCGATTTAAAACCAATCATCTCTAACTCAGGGCACTGAGCGATCACTGCTGGCACATGATCAAATTGGTTGTTGGATAAAAATAAGATTCTTAGCTTTTTAAAGCAGCCAAAATCATCCGGTAATTCAGACAAGTTATTGCCAGACATGTCCAGCACTTCAATATGCTCAGCAAGCTCAAATAGCTCACGAGGGAACTCAGTAAGACCCTCAGCCAGCTGCAAGCGTTTTTCAGGGCCCAATAGCTCGATCAATGACTGGACAGGGGTAGATTGTAGCTGGGAAAGTGTAAATAACATGGCAAACCGACTTTATAAAACCGGCGCCATTCTAAAGGATTAAGGAGACAGTAAACAGTTGGATTTTGTAACCTGTAGGAAAATCTACGGAGCTAGCCTTGAAGCGGGATTGCGGCAGGCTGCTTAGGCTCAATCACCGTACCGCCCTGCTCTAGCAACGGCTTAATATGATCTAAAAGCTGTGTATTCAAAAAACTATCGTCACACTGACCCTGCTTTTCTAAGAAGTGCACGGTATTGCCCACCAACACAACAGAGCCCGAAACCACCACTGTTACGCCATATAAAAGCCCTGCTGAAACGATAGCCGAAAAAGGGTCTATTTTGCCCGCTACTTTATAGGCACTCTCTTCTGTGGCTAACCTCAGTCTTTTTGTTACTAGCTCACAGCGTGAGTTATCTTTATCTGGAGTCGTCCTTGGGTAGGCAACACAGGCTTGTAATAAAGAAAGCATCGCAAACAAGCTAATAATCTTTTTCATAAAATCCATTTTTATTCGTTATACAAAAAAGCCGATACATTGTATCGGCTTAATTTAATCACTATAGAATATTAATTATTTATAGTAACCGAAGCTGTTCCACCAAGCTCTTCAATATCAGACGTTCGGTACATGGTATGAATACCAGACAGATCATAAATAGAAATATAATCTATAGACCAAATCCCCGCTTCAGCAGACAAGCCGAAAGCAGAACTCTCTAACGACAAAGTATGTTCCAGCCCCCCCAAGGAAGCTCCACTAGCATTTGCATAAACAGTCTGGCCATTTGGGCTTTTTAAATAAATAGCTAGACTCGCAACCCCTGACACATCATCAGAGACAGTAAAATCAAATGTAACTGTTTCCGTACCCATCACAATGTCGACTTGATCTTCGACTACAGTAAATGCTGTCAATTGAGGTGGAGTAGAGTCTCCATTATCATTGCTAACATTTATCGTATTCTGTCGTCCAAGATTACGAAGATCATACACATTTAAGAATGAGTGATTACCGGCCAAATCATAAATAGAAATATATTCTATTGACCAAAGAGCAGCTTCAGCATGCACCCCAAACTCTGAGCTTTCTAGAGATAAGTTGTGTACTAAGCCATTTAAAGATGCTCCACTAGCATTTGCATAAACAGTCTGACCGCTAGGGCCTTTTAAATAAACACTAACACTCGCAACACCTGATATATCATCTATCACAGTTAAGTTAAACGTAACTATTTCAGTACCCGTTACAACATTTACACTAGATTCAACAATATCAAATCCTAATAACTGAGGCGCATCCGTATCAATGCTTCCATCGAAGCCATCTGGAACATCATCACCATCCAAATCAACCGGATATGAGTCAGCATGATTAGGGTCTGTATAATACCAAGCTTCTAACTGATCTGAAAAACCATCACTATCATTGTCATCTGAGAAATTTACAGCATTGCCTAAAATAGCCATAGGATTTGAAACAGAGTCGAGTGGATCCGTTCCGTATTCTACCTCTGCAAAATCAGCAAAACCGTCATAGTCACTGTCTGGAGTGATGATTGTAAAGCTACTAAGGATTAACGGTCCCGATTGATTATCCGCACTATCCGTTACTGTAAATTCACAGTTAAAATAATCACCTGATGTTAAAGCCGATAATTCAATAAGGTTATTACCTTCAACTACCGCTGTTGTCTCAGAAGTACAGCTACCTTGCATCCATGTTATTTGTCCAGACTCTGTGCTGTTAAATTCATAGCTAGGGGATAAATCGACTGTGCTGCCAATACCTGTAACTTCCGATAAAACTGGCGCCGTCACATCTGGAGTAGGGTCTGGTGTTGGTTCTGGATTAGGATCTGGAGTAGGCTCAACACCATCGGAACCATAGATAAACGTACCACCAATATTCTCACAACCATCAACAAAGTCCTCCGCTGTCATCAACCCTGTGTCCCCAGGGTAATAAACAGTCTTTGAGCGAAAACCAATGCCATTATCCGGTTTTTCGCATACTCCTACTGCTTGCTCTCGAGAACATACACCCTCAATACCGCCAGATCCTTCAATTAAGTTATGACTTGCCTGAGTATCGCCAATATATTCTAGACATGATAAAGAATTACTTTGCATGATGTATGTTCGAGTCACATCATTAGATGTATCTGTACTGCCTTCAATAAAACGGCCTTGAGCCATTTCACAACTCTGGCGAACCATATCCGTAGTCAGTAAACCATTGCTATCTTGATAATAAACAACAGACACAAAAAAGCCGCTACCAGCATCTTGTTGCTCGCATACACCTAGATAATTAGATCGAGAACAAGTTCCTGGGTACCAACCTTGAGCCTGCAGGTTGTCTTGATCGACTTGAGAAGACGGTGTGAATTCAGCACATAATTGAGACGAGTTTTGCAGTACATAAGGCTGAGGGTAAAAACCACCACCCTCTTCAGAACCACCACCGCCACATGCGGCTAAAGCCAGAATAGAAAGAACTAAAAAAATACGGGATCTCATAAAGACAACCATCCTTGTTATTTATTGCTTAATTGAATTTTGGCGCAATATATCAAGGTGGCGATAAGAGGTACATGAAAGAAATGTAACAGAAAGGCAATTGTGAACTTCCGCTCACTTTTTAATAGATACAAAAAAGCCGATGCTTTCACATCGGCCATTATTCACATTAAAACACCTAGCCTATGGCTATTTGTTTTAAATTATTCCCACTCAATTGTAGCCGGCGGCTTAGAACTCACGTCATATGCCACACGAGAAATATGCTCGATCTCGTTAATGATACGGTTAGAAACTTTCTCTAACAGTTCATAAGGCAGGTGCGCCCAGCGAGCCGTCATGAAGTCGATGGTTTCAACAGCACGAAGGGAAACAACCCACTCGTAACGACGTTGATCGCCTACGACACCTACGGATTTAACTGGTAGGAATACAACAAATGCTTGCGAGGTTTTGTGGTACCAATCGAAGTTGTGTAGTTCTTCAATGAAGATGGCATCCGCTTCACGTAATACGTCAGCGTATTCTTTTTTCACCTCACCAAGAATACGCACACCAAGACCTGGTCCTGGGAATGGGTGACGGTAAACCATGTCGTAAGGTAGGCCCAGTTCTAAACCAATTTTACGCACTTCGTCTTTGAACAGCTCTCTCAACGGCTCTACCAATTCCATTTTCATGTCATCCGGTAGGCCGCCCACATTGTGGTGAGATTTAATTACGTGTGCTTTACCAGTTTTAGAAGCGGCTGATTCGATTACGTCAGGGTAAATTGTACCTTGCGCTAAGAAGTCCACGTCTTTAATTTTGCCCGCTTCTTCATCGAATACTTCGATGAAGGTATTACCAATGGCTTTACGTTTTAGCTCAGGGTCAGAAACACCTTCTAAACGGCCAAGGAATAAATCGGCGCTGTCAGAGCGAATTACTTTTACGCCCATGTTTTTAGCAAACATGTCCATAACCATGTCACCTTCGTTTTTACGAAGCAGACCGTTATCAACAAATACACAGGTCAGTTGATCGCCAATGGCTTTATGTAAAAGCGCAGCCACTACTGAAGAATCCACACCGCCTGACAAACCAAGCAATACTTTTTTATTGCCCACTTGCTTTTGCACGCGTTCAATTTGGTCTTGGATAATGTTGGCTGGTGTCCACAAACCTTCACAGCCTGCGATGTCTTTAATGAAGTGTTCCAACATGCGACCGCCCTGCAATGAGTGTGTCACCTCTGGGTGGAACTGTACGCCAAAGAAATTTTTCTCGGCGTTGTACATACCGGCAATTGGGCAGCTTTCTGTGCTGGCCATTAATTCAAAACCTTCTGGAATCGCTACAACTTTATCGCCGTGGCTCATCCAAACGTCTAAAAGCTTTTCGCCTTTATCATTTACATGGTCGCTAATGTCTTTAAATAACGCGCTGTCGCCTTCGGCTTTAACTTGCGCGTAACCAAACTCACGAATGTCAGACGCTTCAACTTTACCGCCAAGCTCTTGCGCCATGGTTTGCATGCCGTAACAAATACCCAAAACAGGCAAACCCATTGTGTAAACGATATCAGCCGCTTTCGGGCCGTCCGCTTCTGTTACCGATTCTGGACCACCAGCAAGAATGATCGCTTTAGGAGCAAACTCAACGATGTCTTCAGCAGGCATATCCCAAGAACGAATCTCAGAAAGCACACCAAGCTCACGCACACGACGGGCGATTAATTGAGTGTATTGAGAACCGAAATCCAAAATAAGGATTTTCTGCGAATGGATATCTGTTGTCATAGTTTTAACTCCGGTGACCTTAACGCTTTATGCTGCGCTAAGAATTTTGGTTAACTTAAATTTAATTCTTAAAAACGAAAAAGCCTGCTGACATTCAACAGGCTGAAATTCTTAATGCGTCTGAGCTGTCTCAGCTCACCAAACAAGGCGAAGCTCTGGCTAGAGCATAAATTTTTGAAAACCCGGAGCTTAGCTTGCTAAGTGAGGAGTTTGAAAAAATTTATAACAACGCCAGAGTGAGTCCAGCAAGCCGCTTAACTATCCAAGTCTATAGTTAGGCGCTTCTTTGGTTATTTGTACGTCGTGCACATGGCTCTCTTTCATACCCGCTGAAGAGATCTTCACAAACTCTGGCTTGGTACGCATTTCATCAATGGTGCCTGAACCTGTGTAACCCATGGCTGAACGTAAGCCGCCCATCATTTGGTGTACAACATTCGCCATTGGGCCTTTAACCGCGATACGGCCTTCGATGCCTTCAGGTACTAACTTGTCGTTGCCTGCTTTGCTGTCTTGGAAATAACGGTCTGCAGAACCTTGGCTTTGACCCATGGCGCCTAGAGAACCCATGCCACGGTAGCTCTTGTATGCACGGCCTTGGAATAACTCAACTTCGCCCGGTGCTTCATCCGTACCGGCTAATAGTGAACCGGCCATGATGACGTAAGCGCCTGCAACAACGGCTTTAGCCATGTCACCAGAGAAACGAATGCCGCCATCGGCGATCAAAGGAACACCTGTGCCTTCAAGGGCAGCCGCTACGTCTGCAACTGCGCTGATTTGTGGAACGCCCACACCCGCAACAATACGTGTTGTACAAATTGAACCAGGGCCGATGCCCACTTTAACGCCGTCAGCGCCGGCATCAGCCAGTGCTTTAGCCGCTGCACCTGTTGCGATGTTGCCACCGATCACTTGCAGCTGAGGGAAGGTTTCTTTTGCCCAACGAACACGATCAATAACACCTTTAGAGTGACCATGTGCGGTATCAACAATCACCACATCTACGCCGGCTTTAACCAATGCTGTAATACGATCTGGGGTTTCAGGGCCGGTACCAACCGCAGCGCCCACACGTAGCTGACCATCACTGTCTTTACAGGCGTTTGGATGCTCTTGTGCTTTGTTAATGTCTTTAACGGTAATTAGGCCGGCTAAACCGCCTTTGTCGTTAACCACTAATAATTTTTCAATGCGGTTAACTTGCAGCAGTTTTTCAATCACATCACGGCTTTCGCCTTCTTGTACTGTGATTAACTTGTCTTTAGTGGTCATCACTTCTGACACTTTAAGCTCTGGGTCGTTGGCAAAACGTACATCACGACCTGTCACAATACCCACAAGCTCGGCGCCATCTACAACCGGTACACCTGAGATGTTGTTTTGCTGAGTAATCTGACGTAATTCAGCAATGGTGGTGTTGCTTGGAACAGTAATAGGGTCTTTAACCACACCGCTTTCGTAACGCTTAACTTTACGTACTTCAGAGGCTTGCTCATCGATGGTCATGTTTTTGTGGATAATACCTAAACCGCCTTCTTGCGCCATGGCAATGGCCAAGCGAGATTCGGTTACCGTATCCATCGCGGCAGAAATAAGGGGGATATTAAGTTCGATATCACGTGTCAGCTTAGTTTTAAGGCTCACGTGATTTGGCAGCACTTCGCTGTAACCTGGAACTAAAAGAAGATCGTCGAACGTCAATGCGTCTTGGGCAATTCGCAACATGGAGAGACCGCCATACCTGTAGAAGAATGGCGCGTAATTGTACGGGAAATGACCCCCTCTGGTAAATCAAAATTTTCATATTTGGGTGAAAAAGAAGGGGAATAATGGCTTATATTAAAGGCTTAAGAACGAAGTCCTTTTTCTAAGTCAAAATTTGTTCGTATTACTCTAAATAAATAGATAAAAAGCATAATAAAGCTGACTAAATAGACAGTTTTATTCACTAATACTCAACTGTAAATACACTGCTTTAAGGGTGTTGCTCTAGAAACTTAATAGTTTCTAATCGCATGGCTTCAAACGCAAAACTTTCCACGTGTCGCCCAGTACTGTCCAGCCACATTTTGGGGTCATTGGCTTTTTCATATAATGCTTTGCCCCTTCTATAAGGCACCACGGTATCTTGCGGACTGTGCATCATCATTAATGGCATTTCTCCCCAATGATCCACCCATTCAATAGGGTCGTATTGGCTGGTAATACTGAGTGCCACCGGCTGCAGTAACCATGTTAGCCAATGGCGAGACATGGCTTCGCTGGCAATATCTGGATACGAGTCAAACCCCGCATCCAGCACCACCGCGCTTATTTCATGTTTTTGTGGATAACTGGCAATGCCATACACGGCCAAACTGGCGCCAATGCTTTGCCCTAATACATACACTGGCACGTTTGAATTTGATGATTGTTTGTGGTTTAACATCCAGTCCAAACCCGAGTGCACATCCATAAAAATATCAGGCAGTTTTGCCAAACCTTCTGATTGGCCAAACTCTCGATAACCTAACATCAATACATCGTAGCCTGCTGCTGGCAACCAATTCACGCTTAACTGGTGATAACTCATATTTTGCGCATTGCCGTGCAACACTAAAATAGAACCTTTGCTTTTTCCGTTTATGGTTTTTTTCGCGGGCAGCCACCAGCTGACTAACGCCGTGCCATCTATTGCTTGATGATGAATGGTTTCATAAGACACACCCAATTGATCCGGTGTAACAGGAAAACTTTGACGAGGGTAAAACATCAAAGACGTTATACTCGTACACGCACTGAGCATACACAATAATAAAACAGCAACCGCTATGCGCATGTTTAGTGGTACCACACGTAATCCAAACGAACCTGATCTTGCTGCTGGTCGTCCGCACCGCTTAAACGCAGCGTATTAATATTACGGGCTTGTTGCTGGTAGTTTAATCGCAGCTGGCTAACACTGTTAATGTGATAAGCCGCGGCCAAACTTAATTTAGTATGTGCGGCGTCTTCTTGTGAAAAGAAATCTTGGCTTTCCATATGCTCCAGCGCTAGCCAAGCACTCATGTGTGAGGCTTGATACAAATACCCCACTTCAGGGCCGGCCGCTAACAACCAGTTGTGTTCAAAACGCTGGGACTGTTTTAAATCGCCCACGGCCATGGTGTAAATCATGCCGCCTAAAAAGTCATAACTTAGCCCGCCTGCAATACGTACTTGATATTCGCTTGTTTTATCCAAGCCATGGGCGTAACCCACATTCACCTGCCAACTAATCGGCTGACTAAATTGATTGCGCGCGCCCAACGAACGAATACTCACCACATCAAGTTGCTCCAATTGAATATCGTCACTCAAACGAAAAGTGAATTCACCCATTTCAATTTGCGCACCTTGGCGATATCCAGGTAAGTGATCTAACCAATCGTGATAGTTGATGCGAAAGCCAACCAAGCTGCCGTCTTCATCTGCACTGAGCTTACTGCGTAATGTGCTGTGCCCTTCTTCATCGCGCACACTAGGCACAGGCACCGGCGAAAAGGTTTGCCCTTGGTAATCCACCTTGGCTCGTAAAGAAAGCAATTTAAAACTGTGTTTGGGTTTGTCTTGTTTTTTAATAAACGCTTTATAACGAGTGTAATCGTATGCAAGCTCCAACACTTGTGCTTTATCCAGCGCCGCAAGCGCTAAATATTCAGAATTGGTTTCAGCTGAAAAAGGGTCGTCTGCCAGTGTGCGAGAAATATCGCGTAAACGTTCTGGCAACTGACTTCTTTGGTGGGCAATTGAGCTGGTTTTTGATGGGCGATAATCAATCGTCGTGATTAATTCTTTATTCAATAGCACCCGAATCGTATCGCTTGGCACCGTGCGATATTTAAATTTCGCACTTAACTGCCACTGTGGATTTACCGCATCTAAAATGGTTAACAATCGGTAAGAGCAATTTTCATCTACAAAAAAGTAATCAAAGCGAATTTTATCCAGCTCCCAAATATGACGAACAAACTCATCAATCTGTTGCTGGCTTAAATCCAGTTTATATTCCCATATATCACGGCTTTCCATGTGAGAGTATTCTTTTACTTTTTGAAAGTAAGGCACCAATGAAACATAACCAGGGTAACCTCCGGTCAAACCTTTCACACTGTACGTCAGCTCATCATCGCTATGATCTGTGTACGCGGCAAAGTTAATGGCCGAAGATAAAAGTTTGTGGCCTCTTTTTTTGCCCTTGGCTTTGCCATCCAATCGCATCAAGGTATGCCCATACATAGATGACGGGCTGTTCATATAAGACGAAGGAAATATCAAAAATAAATCGGTGCCGCCAATCTGTTCAGACCATTTTTCATAAGTCTCACACGCTACAGTGGGCAATGTCATATTTGGAAAGACTGTTTTTATAAAATGCTTGCGCGCAGGAAAACGGCAATGGGCACTTTCATCGGCCTCTTCTGCTAGAGGCGAAGTTTGAAACTGTTTAACGGTTGCCAGCAATTCAGCGTGACTATCGTATTTACCGTTTTTGGCTAAGAAAAAGTTATCGTCATCCACTTCACTGTAAACACGGTCTAATAAACCTTGTGGGCGATAATGCAGTAAGGCCAGCCATTTATCTGACTCACTGACTTCATGACTTTTTTGTTGGAGGGATGATACCTGAGAGAAACAGGCCTGAGACATAAACAACATAGCAGCACACAATAAAGCTGCGTAGCCTTTGGCATTTTTCATCATATAATAATTTATTATTTTTCTATGGATCAGTGTGCGAAAGATTATTTAAAAATAAAAATAAACACGGGAGCCAAGCCAGTTAAATACTGGCTTGGCTCCCGTAACAACATTAGCCTACGTATTTAGCCAGTGTTGTGCTTTGAGCCATAACTTGAATCATGCTGTCGTACGCATTTTCAGTTGTAGTTTCAGCACTTACAAAAATCGCTTCGAAGTTAGCTTGAAGAGTTTTGTTGAACTCTACAGTATCAGCTGCTTCAACGCCCATTAGAGCAGAAAGCGCTTCTAGTGCTTCGCCTTGGCCACGAGCAGCGTCAGATACAAGCTGTTCCATGTTCTCGCCCATGTATGCACGAGTCATTTTAGCGCCACCAGCGCCTTCACAGCCCAAAGTACCTGATGTCATACCAAATGTTTGGTTACCAGATAGACCATTGGTGGTCGCAGCCATTACATGCTCAGGAAGGCTACTCGCATTTGGAAATACAAGAGTACCCGCACCACAACCAGCAGGGCCGTTAGCAGCCATTGTAGTAGACGCCGCAACAGCTAGAGCTACACCAGCAATAATTTTTTTCATGTTGATATCCTTATTAGATTGAATAGGCGGCTTAACCGCACCTGCAGTATAGAAAGTTGACCGTCACATCCAATGACATTTCGCACAAAAACCAAAACTTGGCATTATGCGACTAGGATTTAAGTTTGGGTTTAATCTTATTGCGCCTTTTAGGTATGATGGAGCTCAAATATCTGTGTGATCCAACATGAACTATCGCCAACCCCCTCGTACACAAAACACGCAACCGTCAGATAAAAAGACGATTCTTAGCGTTAGCCAACTTAACCGCCAAAGCAAAGAGCTGCTAGAAACCTACCTGCATAACGTTCAGGTATCTGGAGAGATCAGCAATTTATCGCGCCCTGCCAGTGGTCATTGGTATTTCACCCTAAAAGATCAGCGCGCCCAAGTGCGATGCGCCATGTTCAAAAGCCGCACGCAATATTTAAAGTTTATCCCCAAAGAGGGTGAGCAAGTGGTGGTTACCGCATCTGTGGGTTTGTACGAACAACGCGGTGATTACCAACTCATTGTTAACAGCATGCAAAGCGCCGGCGAAGGGGCGTTAAAACAAGCCTTTGAAGAACTCAAAATGCGCCTGCATCACGAGGGCTTGTTTAACCCTGAATTTAAAAAGCCGATCCCTAAGCACCCAAAACACCTAGGTGTGGTAACCAGCCCAACAGGGGCCGCTATTAAAGATGTTTTAAGCGTGCTTAAACGCCGCTTTCCTTCAATGCCTGTGTCTATTTACCCAACCCAAGTACAAGGCCAAGAAGCAGGCGGGCAAATCGCCAATGCCATTGAGCGTGCCAACCGAGACCAAGTATGCGATGTGCTCATTGTGGGCCGCGGGGGCGGCAGCCTAGAAGACTTATGGCCCTTTAACGAAGAAATAGTTGCCCGTGCGATTTATAACAGCCAGATCCCGATTATCAGCGCGGTAGGCCATGAAGTGGATGTGTCCATCAGTGATTACGCTGCCGACTTGAGAGCCCCAACCCCATCTGCCGCCGCCGAACTTGTAAGCCCAGACCGTTATGAATGGCTAGGGCGCTTTGAGCAGCTTGAGCGCACCATGATGCGCAGCATGCAAAACCGCCTCTCGCAACAGCGCTTTCATTTGTTGCAACTTATCAAGCGCCTACGCCATCCTAAGGCGCAACTGCAAGAGAACATGCAGCGCTTGGACATGGCACAAATGCGATTACACAACAGCATGCAAGCAAAGCTATGTGGCCACAAAGACAAGCTCAGCCAATTAAATAATCAATTACAGCAACACAGGCCAGACACTCAACTGGCACTTATGAAACAGCAAACAGCAAGCTTGCAGCAACGCTTGCACCACGCTATGAAATCTCAGCTACACGACTTACAACAGCGCTTGGCACAAAAAGCGGATGTATTGAATGCGGTAAGCCCATTGAGTACATTGAGTCGTGGTTATGCCATAGTGACAACAGAAGACGGACAAGCGGTTAGAAACAGCCAGCAAGTAAAAACAGGGAGTAAAGTTTATGCCCAGTTACATGAAGGGAAACTCAGCTGTGAAGTTATTGAGACATTGCCAGATGAAGCACATAAATAAAGCCGCCATTGTCTGTATTGGCCTGCTCATAAGCCTAACTGCCGGTGCCTTACCAAAAAGCAATCCCGTGCCGGGCGGCTTAGTGGTGGTGGATTTAAACACCGAATCTCACGGCGCCCCTGCTGTCACCTATTTAAACCGTAAAGTAGCCACCGTAAAAGAAAACGGAAAATGGTATGGCATAGTGGGTTTATCTCTTAAAACCAAAGCTGGCCACCAAGAGGTTCGTTTAAACGGCAAAGGTATCAGCTTCAATGTCACTGCCAAAGATTACCCTGAACAACACATCAAACTTAAAACCCGCAAACACATTGATCTAAGCGCCGCAGATTTAAAACGCCACCGTGGCGAAAAGAAAAAAGCCCAAGCGGCGTTTAAATTTTTTGATGATAACGTCGCCCCTGACTTTGCATTTTTAAAACCCGTAGAAGGGCCATACTCAAGCCCATTTGGTTTAAAGCGTTTTTTTAATGGCGAACCACGTAACCCCCATTCTGGTTTAGACATTGCTGCCCCAACCGGCACCAAGATCCAAAACCCCGCCAACGGCAAAGTGGTGTTAACAGGTAACTTCTTTTTTAATGGCAACGTGGTGTATGTGGATCACGGCCAAGGATTGATCAGCATGTTTTGTCATTTAAATGAAATTAATGTGAAAAAAGGCGATCTATTAGACAAGGGCCAAGTATTGGGTAAAGTGGGTGCTACTGGACGAGTTACAGGGCCGCACTTGCATTGGAGTGTGTCCTTAAACAATAGCCGCATCGACCCAATGCTTTTGTTAGAATAAGTTCACTCTGGGAGACTACCTGCGTTGCTAATGCTGCGTTAAAAATTTAATCCACCTCGTTACATAGCTCCGCTATGCGCCTCGATAGATGAAATTTTTGCCTTGCCTTAGCAGCCTCGCCAACGTCTCTGAGCCTGCATTGAATGATCACAATTTATAACGTCAGGTCTGAGAACAGTGGGCTGAGTTAGGTCAGGCAAAGGCGAGCAACGTAACCCATCATTAAATTAACATTATAATTTCAAGCATCGGACTCAAAACCTCCGGCGCCAAACTAAAAAATAAGGAGACCCCATGGATGATTTTTCTGATTTTCGCTCTGCCATGGGTGATGTGAAACCGCTTAAAGTTGATAAGCGTGTGGATTTAAAAAAGAACCAACAAGATAGCTTAAGCATTCAAGAACGCCGTTTAGCCGCCACAAAAGAAGACGTTAAAGAAGTTAACTATTTAAGTGACGACTATGTGGAAATGGTAAAACCCTATGATGTATTAGCCTATAAAAAAACCGGCTTACAAGAAGGGGTCTATCGTAAATTTCGTTTGGGCAAGTACACAACCGATGCGCGTTTGGATTTACATAAGCGCACCGTTGATCAAGCCCGTCGTGAAGTTTTTGAATTTATTGAAGACGCCATGAAATATGACTTACGTAACTTGATCATTTTACATGGTAAAGGCGAAGCAGAAGAAACACCGGCGTTGCTAAAAAGCTGGATCAACAAATGGCTGCCCCAGTTTGATGATGTATTAGCCTATCACAGTGCTCAGCAGCATCATGGCGGCACAGGCGCTGTGTATGTTATGTTGAAAAAAAGTGAAAGCAGTAAAGAAAAAACCAGAGAGCAACACAACAGTAAAACTGGGTTTCAAAACCACAAAACGTAAATAAAAATTAGCAGTGTCAAAGCTTCATTAAAAGCCGCGTAAAAGGCAATGAAACTAAGACCCTGCTAATCACAAATAATAATTACTATAACCCTAGGAGATCATCATGGATGATCAGCAAACCACCATCATTATCATTGCCGTGTCTGTCATTGGCATTGTATTGCTGCATGTTCTACTTCATAACTTTATTAAATTTAAAATCGATGAAGCCACTATCCTGAACGTGTTCCAAATTGAAGAAAAAGACGCGCCTGAAACCGCACGTACCACTTTTGCGCTTTCCACCTATACTGGACTTAGCAGTGACAGGATATCCGCCGTCTGTAGACGCAGTGCTAAACTAAGACGTAACTCCATGGATGTTGAGTCTTGGCGTTTACGTAAAATAGACCAGCCAGAAACCACTGAAGAAACCAACTAACCAACCACCCATAAATAAGCTCAGGTGAAGTATGCAGCTCAGTGTCCACATTGAAATAAATACTCCCAAAACCCAAGTCTGGGCTGCCATCACCGACATTAAAAATAGCGCCAATATGATTGACGCCATATTGAATATTGACGTTATCTACGAACCTGCTAATTCTTTAATTGGATTTAAATGGAAAGAAAAACGCCAAATGTTTGGTAAAGATGCCTTTGAAACCATGTGGATAACACAAGCGATTGAAAACGAATACTACACCACCCGCGCACAAAGCCACGGCTCAATCTATACCACTGAGCTTTCCTTAAGCGACACAGCAAAAGGTTGCACCCTCACTATGAGTTTTCACGCTCAAGGTCAAAGCCTATTAATGAAACTGCTCAGCAAACCCATGGGCTGGATGATGGCTTCCAGCATGACAAAAATGCTACAGACCGACCTAGACAACATTAAAACCTTTGTTGAAAACAAATAGAGTTTAGGCGCGTTATAAGGGAGTACTCCATGAGCAATAAAAATAGAGGTGGCGCCACATCTATGCCTGTCACCGGCACACACTGCGGTATCAAACCCAGTAAAGAAGCCATGGAAGAAGGTTTTGAAGTGGACTTTTCAAAAGCCAAAGAGTTGTTAGAAAAAGAAGCTAAAAAAGAAGGATCTCACCAGTCAAACTCACCTGAAAAACCCGCATAATACTCAGCATTACCGTTATCATCTAAATTCAAGGCCTATTCAAATAGGAAAAGAAGTATGTTTTCAGAAGTCATCGAACCGCGCTTTGCCGAAACCGACGCGCTTGGTCATATCAATAATACTGTAATCCCTGTTTGGTTTGAAAAAGCCCGCGATCCAATTTTCCGCCATTTCACCCCAGATCTAGACCCAAAAGATTGGCACTTAATTTTGGCTCGCATTGAAGTGGACTTTAAAGCTGAGACCTTTGTTAATGCACCTGTCACGGTTAAAACGTGGTTTGAGAAAATTGGTAATAGCAGCATGACCGTTGTGCAGCAAACTTGGCAAAACGACATTCTCACATGTGAAGGAAAGTGCGCGTTGATCCATTTTGATTGGCAATCCAAAAAGCCTAAAGCCATTCCAGATGATATTCGCCAACAGTTAGAAATTCACCTGCAAAGCTAAAAGTGTTTAATCAACGCCCATAAAAAAACCGATGATGTCAGTCTTATTAAAGAATGAGATCATCGGTACAAAATAGAGTGCTGGATATTTTTATTCTAACATTTCTAGATTTTAGTTTTAGCTGGACTCTACTTCGCCATTCAGGTTTTTATTTAATTTCATTAAACGGGCATGCGCACCATAAGTTTGCAAGCCACCAATCAGAAACGCTAACAATAAAAAGCTAATAAAGAACAAAATTTGCCAATCAATTTCTTCATCCGAAACCTGTTCTTCCACTTGCTCTAGTTTCTGACCTTCTACTTGTTCATTAGCTTGAGAAGCGGCTGCTTGCTCAGCAAACTCTTGCTCTAGCGACGCATTGGCTGATTCTAGTAACGCTGCCATCCCAAACCCTTGAGCTTGTTCAGATAGATTTTCAAGAAATTTTTCGTTTTCACTAAAGACGTTGTGATCACGCTTAATTTCCAAATACGTTTCAACTAACTGCTTTAACGTCTCTTCATCAGTTTCCCAATACTCTTTACGCTCAGCTTCTAACATACGTTCAATCATTTGCGCTAAGTTAGTAGGGTTCGACTCGTCAAAGAATTCACGCATGTCCATGTTGTATTTATCTTTCACATATACTTCGGCAAACTCCTGCCATTGCGCATTGGTTACACCCTCTGGGTACATAACCGTCCAACCCCAAAAGTTATTCAAACGGTCTAACATCATGCTGGCACCTGAATACCCTTCTTTTTGCGCTTCTTCAATCCAGCGCGGGTGGAAACTGCGATTGCGTAATTCACGGGCCATAAAGCGGTTAAAGCTTTCACTTTTTGCGTTATCACGTTCGCGTAAATTAGAAATCATCATCTCAGGGCTGGCACCATCGATATTACGAATCGCTAACGCCATACCACCAAAATACTGGAAAGGGTCATCACTGGTGTTCATTCCATAGAGATTGGATGAACGACTGAACAATACAGCATCTGTGCCTGACAAAGACTTTTCATATAAACCTGATACTTTATCACTCCAACGCTTTGCGTCATGACCAAAAGCATAACCCATGCGCTTTAAATACATATCAGATAGCTTACTGTCTTTTTCCCAAGTATCACTGGCCAATGCAGTATCCGCTAGGCCACTGCCGTACGCGCCGGTTTCATTACTGAACAAGCGAACGGTGGAAAGGTATTCTGCTTCATCTGCTTCCACCCCCTCTTCTAGCAGCTGCTTTTTTAACGCCACTGTATTGGTATAGATTGAATTGTTTTCTTCTTTCAGCTCAGCCACTTGTTTAATAGCTTTTGCAATCATTAACATCACATTAGGAAACGCATCACGATACAAACCAGTAGCCGACGCCACCACATCCACACGTGGACGTTTCAATTCATTGTATGGAATCACTTCCGTGCCACGTAAAAAACCATTTTGATCCCACTTTGGTTTTACTCCCATTGCGTATAATACCTGGCTTTCAAGCACACCGTGATGACGCATGGTTTCAAGGGACCATAAAGAGAAGGCTAATTTGTCTGGATATTCACCTTTTTCTTTGTAGTGATTCGCAATCAAATCCTCGACTAGTTTTTTACCTACTTCCCAAGCGGCCTTTGACGGCACCTTGGCTGGATTAAATCCAAGTAAGTTAACCCCTGTTGGCACCGCATCATGAGCACGCACTGGATCACCACCATAACCAACCGGTACAAACTGCCCGCTTAGTCCCTTAAGCATATTCTCCATTTCTTGTTGGCCACGGATGTTCTTAGCATGCTCTTCAGCTTTCACTAACTGTTCGGCTAATTCATCGCTAACATCCAGTTTTTGTTTTTCAACAATGTGTGCCCACAAAAGTTTAAACCCTGGGGTTTGATCGAGCTGAACCACATTATTGTCTTCCATTTTTTGCGAAAACACGTCAGGTGCTTGTTTAAGCTGAATATTTTCAGAAGCCTCAAACGGCTCAGCTAATTCTTTAAATTCATGACCTAACATCTGTGCCACTGTGGTCATCAAGTGTGGATCATTTAACGTTTCACCATAGGTGTGCACACCAAGCGGCTGAGATTCGCTTGCAAGTTCATGCATATAATCATGGGTTGCATGCATATATGCATCAAATGATGTTTCCAGTTGTTGCTCTGTGAAACCAATGTCTTCAAATATCTTTAATTTTTTAGAGAGCTCAATGATATTTTCTTGCACCACTTTTTTAGTTTTACCTTCTGAAAGTGTCATGTATTGCTCTAGCAACTCTTCTAGCTCAGCAAAGTCACCATAATAGCCAGCCTCAGCAAAACCTGGAGTCATATGTGACAACATGGTGGCGCGACCACGGCGTTTGGCCTGCATGGCTTCACCTACGTTATCCATGACAAACGGGTACACAATCGGTGTATTGCCAACGGTTAATTGCGGTGCATCGTAAATACTTAAACCACGCTCTTTACCGGTTAACCATTCTTGCGAACCGTGTGTACCTAAATGAATAAAGGCATCTGATGCGTGCTTTTGTTTGGCGTATAAATAAACAGCCAAGTAATAGTGATTAATAGCACTTGAAGTACTGTGATATAAAGCGGCATGTTTATCTTTGTCTTCGTTTCGACTTGGCTGAGTCATAACAATTAAGTTGCCAAGTTTCATTTGTGGAATAATAAACGCGGGCTCGCCATTAACATTGCGCACATAAAGATTATCTTTCGCTTCACCCCAGCGTTCAATGATTGGCTTACGCACATCATCTGGCAACGTATTCAACCAAGCATTGTAATCACTCACAGGAAGGTAATCGCTTAGACCTTGATCCATTAATAAATCCAAACCTGAACCGGTATAAAATGGGCGTAAAATCTTTCCAACCTGTTCAATTAATTCGTCAGAGGATTTTAAATCAATATCATAACCCTGCTCTTTTAATGCGATGGCAATATCTCGAATGGAGTCGGGTACATTTAAAAAAGCCGCTCCCATGTTTTTGTCACCCGGAGGATAGTTCCACATGAATAATGAAAGTTTTTTATCTGCATTAGATTTAACAGATAGCATACCCTGCTTAATAGCACGATCAGCTACCGCATCAATGTGATCTAACATAGGCACTTGATTGCGATTTTCATCCACAGTAGCCACCATGGTTGGGTCAATCACCCCAGCGCTTTCAGGCATCATTAAAAAGTAAGGTGACATCATGGCACTGATCCCCGCATGTGCGGCATCAAATGATGCTCGATCCCCATCTCGGTAAACAAGCCCGTGAATCACAGGCACCCCTACCGCCATAAAATCTTGTTTATTTTTTTCAGCTTCATGCAGCATGCGATAATTAATCAACGCATTCACATTGCCTTTGGCGATTTTTCTGAATCCTTCATGGGCATCCATCCCATCAAAAAAGAGGGCAAAACCCTTTCCGCCCTGTTTTTCAATGGACCTAATGGTCGCATCCACTACAGCTGTTTGCTCATTTTCAACCGCACTTCTGTGAATTAATACACCTACGGTAGAAGTCGCTTTAGATAATGCTATCCATTTAAAAAATGTATCCGTATCAGCAGTGATTAGGCCGTTATAATCAGGATGGTAAACGCCTACCTTTGGCACGCTGACTAAATCCCCTACTTTATTATCTTGTGAAAATGCAATATTGCCTAAATAAGCAAATGCATTTTCGTAGTTAGATCGCATGCCGTTGGAAAAGAAAGCTGATAATTCAAGGTTTTGTTGTTGATTAAAACCCACATTTAAGTGTCGCATGTTAAAACCAACGGCTATCGCTTTCTGCGATACCCCTTGTGATGCACATGCTTTCATGGCACCAGAGATTGGGCCATACATACCGGACGCAGCGTCTTGACTCACAGCTTGACTAATTACCACAGGATAGTCGCATAATGCTTTTAGCCCAGGCTTTTTTGAAAAACTCCGCGTGCTATACGCATCCAGTGACAAGTTCAGTTTTTCAGCTGATGCCTTTAAAATTTTTATTTTTGCAGAGGCCAAATGGTTATCCCCAATGTAGAGGATTTGTTTCTTAATATTGGGCGTATCAAGTTGCTCATTGCCAGCACTGAATGCCAGTGATGCAAACAAGGCGATAAACAACCCAATAAACGGTTTAATTAAAGTTTTCATATATCTGTGTCTATTTTAGGTTCTTGTTTTGTTCGTCCGCTGGCACATACACCATGGAGCCGTCTTTCATCTTGTATGCCGTACCCGCTTTTTGACCATCGCCACTGCCGGTTTCACCTTGAGATTTGTACTGCTTAATTTCATTGCCTTCTTTTACAATGATTTCCATATTTGGCTCACCTTCATTTTTAATGACGGTGACGTTTTCAGCCGAAAAAGGATTTAAAGGATTTTGAGCGATGGAAATAATAAGCGCCGCGATCACCACCAAAAATACATCCACAAGATTGACCGCCGTGGTGATCGGGTCTAATTCTTCTTCCTCTGATAGAAAACGCATTAAGCACTCTCCACATTTGAATTTTGTACCGCTTTCAAAGATGTTGGCAGCTGAGTTTCAACTGCCAGCTCTAAACGCTCTTTAGCAATTAAAAGATCCTGGGCCAGCCAGCGCTTTTTAATGGATACCGCTACAAAGGTTAAAGACGCCGCCACAAGTGCAAAAATAACACCTGCAAATGCTATAGATAGGTTTTCTGAAATCCCTTGGATATTGCCATCGGCCAAGCTTTTAAGTGCCGGCCCCATTGGGATCATGGTGGCGATCAAACCTAACATCGGGGCCACCTTTGTCACCAGCTTAAGAAACTCCAAACGCTTAAAGGCAAATACTTCAACCGCATCAAAATCAGCTTTTAAGTTTACTGCTTGAAAGTTTTGTAATTCGTAACCTGCTACTGGCTGCTTCATCTTCGCGTGCTGAAATGCAGCCTTGTTTTTTTTGCGCTGCACGGCCTGCATGGCCACCTGGCCCAAGCTGTAAAACCCAAAAAAGAACACAAATACAATGGCTAGCAATACAGGGGCTAATAAAAGATCGCTAATGCGATACATAAAAAATTCAATAGAAGAAATCATAAACATTCCATTCAGACTTACCTAGAAGCCCATTTAGTATCATTTGTGAGCCTGAACCCTGCTTTGCATGCTCACAAAACAATCATCTCTGACTCTATTTTCGTAAATCTTATTGCGAATCCATCTCATTTGCAATAACATTGTCATATTCTGATTATTTTTAGACGTTTGCGACATGCAATTAAACCGATTAACAGCTATCTCATATTCCGCACTTTCCCTGCTTGGCCTTGGCATATTGAGCAGCTCCACTGCATACAGTGAAAGCACTTATGAACTGGAAAAAACCAGTGTCTTTGGCGTGGATTCAAATATTAGCCACTTGAGCCAGCAGCCTGTTCGCGTAGAAATGATCACAAAAGCCGAATTAGAAGCGACTCATGCCATTGATTTAAAAGACGCGCTGAAATACACAGCGGGCATTCAAATGCGTCAATTACGCGGTAAATCCGGAGAAGGGGTTTGGCTGCAAGGTTATGACTCTGACCGAGTGGCCGTTCTTGTTGACGGCCTACCCGTGGCGGCAGGTACCGGCAGCAGTGTGGACATTAATCAAATTGCCATTGGTGATGTTGAACGCATCGAAGTGAGTAAAGGCGCCATGTCAGCCATTTATGGCACCAGTGCAATGGGCGGCGTGGTTAATGTCATTACAAAAGCACCACAACAAGGTCAGCAAGCAAGCCTTACCTACACAGGTGGCACATGGGGCAGCCAAGACGAATCCAATGATCGAGTGCCCATGGGCAAGCAACACGTTCAAGCAGGTTACAGTTTTGGCAATGCCCACACTTTTGGGCAAATTTTTATTGATGAGCAAACCTCAAACGGGTTTCGCATTGAAGGCTCTGATGAAACTCAGGGTTGGCAAGGCAATAAATTAAATACCAGCATAAAAACCGTATTCACACTTAACGAAACCACTGAGCTTACGGTTTCACCCAGGTTATACAGAGAAGACATACAAACCATTAATGACAATGTCATTGGTGGTGTGGGAAAAGTGCCTAAAGCCAAAATAGACATCACAGAAAAAGATTATGCCTCTGCACTTTTGACCAAACAGGTTAACGATAAAAGCCTGTTCAAACTGAATTATAGTTTTGAAGATTTCCAAAATGAAAGTCGCCAAGACACCATTCAAACTGAACGTATCGAACAATCACGTACGACTGACATTGAACATTCAGGGGTTATCGCTCAATACGAATTAAGCCCAAATTATGTGAATAAATATGTGCTGGGCATTGAGTATCTTAATGACTCAATGAATGTCAAAACGCGCAAAGAAGAAAGCAGTGGCGCTACACCAGAAACCATTGAGGTCAATGATAAACAAGCTATAAACCGCAATGCTTTTTTTCAATTAAGTCGTCAAATAGACCCTGAAGTGGAAATGCTGATTAGCGGCCGCCTTAATGACAACCCTAAATATGGCCGTAACTTCTCACCCATGTTGAACTTTCAATTTTTACCCATGGATTTGTTACCAGGTGATTTAAGTTTTCGATTTGGCTATGGCCATGGCTACCGCACACCAAACATAAAAGAACTTTACTACTTTTTTGATCACTCTCACCTTGGTTATATTGTTGTGGGCAATGAAAACCTACAACCTGAATCCTCTAAAAATTGGCAAGCCAGTATGGAATGGCAACCCAATAAACAAACCAGTTTCGACATCAGTTTTTTCCATAATCGAATCAAAGACCTAATCAGTTCTGATTATGAAGACCCTGAATTAACTGAAGAGTTTTCAAACGAATACGGTTCCACCGTGACAGGAAATCAATACACCAATATTGAAAATGCCATCACGCAAGGCACGGAGCTAACACTTAGCTACGTTTTTAATGATCACATTAAATACCGTTTTGGTTATGCCTATCTTTCATCTGAAGATGAAAAAACAGGCAATGTATTAACCCAAAGACCAGAGCACGACATTAAGTTAAGTCTGGACGCATCCATTACAGAAAAAACATTGGCCACAGTTAAATATAACTACTCATCTGAACAATATTCAGATTCAGCCAATCTTAATGAGACACCGGCATTCAGCCAAATCGATTTAAAACTGAATTACGACCTTAATAAAAATATCAAGTTGTTTGGCGGTGTAAATAATTTAACCGCAGAACAAAAAGAAACATTTGATGGGAAAGATCTTCGCCCAGATGAAGGCCGCTATACCTATGTTGGCATAACAATAAAAAACTAACGCCGATAAAACTCTAACTAACAATGAATACTCGGGACTAATAATGAAACATTCACTTAAAATTGCGCTGCTTGCCAGTTCAAGCTTACTGGTTGCATGTGGCTCAAGCGATGACAGCACCAGCGATAATACTGACGGACGCGATAATAGCGGCAGCCAAGCCAACTATGTGGCTTTTGATGCGACACAGGGTAAAGTTAATTTGGATTTAGAGTCTGGGCATACAGTAACAGATGCTGAACAATGGCATATGTCTTACCAAAAGTACGTTGGCTTTAGCGTTAATGGTGGCATCTCTGGTGATGGTGATGTTTCTGCTTGTGTGGCTCACACACCTGAGGGGGTTTATGACGCTGACAACATGCCAGTGCAAGCTGAATTTGAAGCATTAACTTATGACAATACTCTTGCCGATTTTAATGCTGTAAACATTGCAAGCTGTGAAGAAAGTGATTTCGTCACTGACAGCATCAAAACACAAATCGAGCTTTTAGATTGGGCTAGCTACGACTATAGCAACCATAGCTTCTCACTTAACACATCTGCTGATAACGGTTGGATTTTACAATCCGCTAGTAAAAACGATTTAGACAGTTACGAGTATGCTCGAGTTAAAGTGGCCTCTTTAGATTATGAGTCTGGCGTAAACTATGCGATCACATTCAGTACTGAAATGTGGGATACAAACACTGAAACGTTTCTAGCAGCACAAGTCTCTCCTGAATTAAATTTCACCAGTGAGCGCGTCTATTGGGATATGGAAACCAACGCTGTCGTAACCAGCAGTGACGACTGGGATCTAAGCATTACAATTAACGGCCGCTCTTGGGATATTCAAACGAATGGAGGCAGTTCTGGTACAGGCGAAGCGGCCATCGGCTTCCTTATCGCTGACTCTGCTGAGCTAGTAACAAATCCAGCAGCAAGCCACAGTGGCGATGTTTACAAATACGATTCTGATGCAGCTGAGTCCGCTTTAAACGGCCCTGGTAGCTATGGCGCGTTTAGCTATGGTGTGGCTGGCGGCCATAACATGTGGCCTAACTTCACCACTTACCTATTTAAAGATGGCGAACGCTATTTTAAAGCACAAGTTATCAGCAACTATGGCGAAGATGGCACCTTAACCAGTGGCAACCTATACGTACGCTACGAAGAAGTAATCGAGTAACATCAATAGATTACCCTGCTGGCCTTTAATTAAGGCCAGCAGACTCTTATAAGCACGCCCCTCATTACCAAGCCCTACAATTCACTGCATCAAAGTCAAAGTAACAAAGAAATTTGGGCGCCTGATGTCGCATCTCACCTTGTTTCTGTTTGGTTCACGACTAGGCTTATATAAAGCCCTTTCTGACCTATAAGCTCCTATGGCCCTGTTTTCATTTCTAAAAAAGACGTCCACAACTGCCGAGCAATCCAAAGTTCAGCAGCTAGAGGCTGAAATCGTGGAGCTTAAGAAACAACTGGGCAATGCGGATATGTCACAGTTGGCCGCGCGCGAATTGCATAACCATGTGCAAGATGTGGTCACTGAAAATAAAGCCATCAATGAGCTCATGTTTGAGACCGTTTACAGCGTGAACGACATACATGATCTTGTAAGCAGTAATGCCGCTGAGCTTGGTGCTGAGCGCACCAACCTAAAAGAAAATGAAAGCACCTTTGGGCAAATTGGCGTCATCCTTAATCAGGTAAGCACCAGTCTTGAAAAAATCATGGGCACAGCTTCCAATACCAAAGATCAAATGCAGGGCTTAAAGAGCTCATCCTCTCAAGTGAATGACAGCCTCAAACAAATTGAAGATGTCAGCAAGCAAATCAACCTATTAGCTTTAAACGCAGCCATTGAAGCGGCGCGCGCGGGCGAGCAAGGCCGTGGCTTTGCCGTAGTGGCCGATGAGGTACGCACACTGGCAGGACAGACAGATAAAACCACTGAAAAAATTGTCAAAGTCATTGCTGAGTTACACGATCAAATTGAAACCATTTCATTGGATATACAAGACATCCATGAAAACAGTTACAGCCTCAAAGACATTACAGGCAATGTGCATTCATCTGTAGAACTCATAACCGAACTTTCACGCAATATGAATTTGATTATTGCCCGTAGCACCAACGAAAGTTATATCCAAGTGGCCATGCTTAGCCTTACCTTTTTTAAGTCTCGTATTTATGAATTAGTGGTCACCAGCGAATACGATGATGAAGCCATGGAAAATATTAAAGATCACAGCGTTGGTCGCTTTGGCCGTTGGTATTATGAAGGACTGGGTCATCAAACATTTCAGCATTTACAAACTTATAAATCCATAGAAATGGATTTAAAAGCCATGCATACCAATGCATTTCATGCACTTGAGCATGCTAAGACAGGCTCTGTGGATAACAAAATTAGCGCTTTAAAAGAGATGGAAAAACACAGCAAGGCCTTAATAAAAGCACTATGCGGATTAAACGAAGAGCTGCATACCATGGCACAACATGCCATGAACGCCCCAGAAGACGAAGATATTCTGTTTTAGACCGTCCAACCTATTACTACGAATATGCCCGCCCTCTCAACCCTAGTTAAATAAATAAGCCTGCCACTCTGGTAGCCACCGCCTTTTATCCGGATAATGCCTGCATATTTTGAAGAGTCTGAACTATGTTTGAGTTATGCAATATTGATGAGATAAACGAAGGGCAAAGTAAAGGCTTTACCCTAGATGGGCAAAATATCTTTATTGTTAAAAAATACCAAAAGATTCACGGCTATTTAAATGCCTGCCCTCACCTTGGTATTCAATTAGAAATGGTGCCGGATCAATTTCTTGATAGCACACACTCCTTGATTCAATGCAGCATGCATGGGGCGTTATTCAAAATCGAAGATGGTTTGTGTTTGAGCGGCCCGTGCTTTGATCAAAAGCTCACGGAGCTTGAGATAAAAGAACAAGATGGAAAGTTGTTTGCCATCTTACCGTAAGCGAGTTAACCCAATTTTTAACACTCAGCTTTATTCACTAGTAACAAAATACTATTAAATAGACACTGACAGTTAACCACTATTCAGAAGCAGAGCGCCGACACCCGAGTATGGCGCTTTCTATTTTTTCAAAATCAACATCAGCTTGAGCGATGATTTCTATTTTTGTAGTATTGTTTGATGGGTCACTTCCATCAAGGTCATCTCGCGTTAATGACTCATCGGCTTGCTGGATATTCACATACAAACATTGATCTTGTGAATAAATAACGGCTTTTATGCGTAAAACCAACGAGGAAAAACCTTTCAACGCTCTTTCTATTTCAGTTAAATCAAAGAAGTTATCTTTGTTATCAGCTTCGAATACCCAGCCCCAGCTCGTAAAACCATCCTGTATTTTTTTGAAACGTTGAAAACCTGAGCAATCATCTACCGATTCATTATCTAAGGTATGTGCATCAAGCGCTTTAAATAAAAAGCTAAAACCTTTCTTTATTTCTTTTGTTGCGGGCTTCGTAACTTTTTCAAAAAGCAACGATTGCGCAATTTCGCCATTCACAACATCAACTGTTTTAACCGATCCAAAATCATGATCTTCAAGATAATCATTTGCCTTTGATTTATCTTGTTCGCTGGCTTCATCTGACTTATTGAATATGAAAACATCCGCCACGGATAATTGCTGTTTATACACAGGGCTCTTTAAGTAGCGATCATCATTAAAGTGCCTAGCGTCTAAAATAGTCAGAGTGTTTTGAACATCTAAAACGTCTTTGTAATTATCACCGTTTAATACCTTTAACACCTCTTTTGGGTGACCAAGACCTGTGGGTTCAATTAACAGACGATCCGGTTTGGCTTCTTTGATAAGCTGGTTTAAAGCTACTGCCATTGGTAAACCAGCACTGCAGCACATGCAGCCACCAGGAATTTCTTTAATATACACAGACGCACCCGCAGGTTTTTCACGCGCCACATCCCCTTCAATAAGTTCTGCGTCCAAACCCACTTGGCCAAACTCATTCACTAAAACAGCCCAGCGCTGCGTTGCCGGCTTGTGCTTTAATAAATATTGAATGGCCGTGGTTTTACCAACACCCAAAAACCCCGTAATAATATTACAAGGAATATTGTTAAAAGCTTGATCTGATTTCACATGTATTCTCTAGGCCCATTTATAGACATAAACATGAGCATTAATCACGATTGCGACAACGCTCTGCCGGAAAATTTAATTGCGTCAGCATATAGGCTTTTAATTCTTCATTATAAGCTTGTTTATCTAAAGCCTGTGCCATGCATGTCATCCATGCATCTTTTTCTGCGGTTCCAATTTCTAGATGCTGGTGTGCCATAGGAATGGAGATAGCGCCATACTTCTCTTTAAACAAACGTGGGCCCCCTGTCCAACCTGATAAAAAGCAGGTTAGCTTGTCGCGCGACACTTCATTATTAGCCGGGTGCATATTGAATATTTTTTCCGCCTGTTTCAGACTGGCCATAATGTCATAAAAATCATCTACCAACTTTTTAATACCATCATAGGCCCCTAGCGCCTGATAGGTCGCATCTTCTTGACCATAGAGCTTTGTTTGTTGTGTTTCTGTTTCTGAACTGCTCATTGTATTTCCTCGCTATGCCTGCGGATAAAGCGCATTGGGCATTTTGATAGTTTTTTATTGGGGGCTTGCGCATGATCTTCAGTTAAATATTTGAAGACTGAACAAATGCGTTCTTTATCATCGCTCTTGCGCATCATATCCAGTTAAGCCTTTGAGCCCTGAACAAATACGCTCCTTGCCATCGGCTCTGGCATCCTCGGCAATTGCTCCTGCATTGCCCTAATGAAATACATCCATGTATTAATGCTTCGCTCTACCGACTACATCCATATAGTCGTCCATGGCACCGCGCTATACGACCTCCATGGATGGAGGAAGTGTAAGTTTTGCAGGAGCAAACACTTACCCGTCGTCCTGAACATAAAAAAACACCCGACGATTGTCAGGTGCTTAGGGTGTTAATTAGATTTTTTGTTAGCCTTCTTTTTGCGAGCTTTTACTTTGTCTCGCTTGGCTTGGCGTATGTCTTCAGTTTGTTTCAAACGTTCACCACGTTTAGATTTATTAAAGATACGATCTTCTTTTTTATTACTGAACGGGTTATCCCCGGATTTAAATTCAAATCGAATTGGCGTACCGCTTATTTTCAAAACTCGGCGGAAGGTATTGGCAAGATAGCGTTTGTAACTATCAGGCAATGAACTGGTTCGGTTACCGTGCACAACTACGATCGGTGGATTCATGCCCCCTTGGTGCGCATAACGCAATTTAATACGCTGACTGCCCACAACCGGTGGCTGGTGATCCATAACCGCATCTTCAAGAATACGCGTTAGCTGGCTAGTGGAGTGATTCATGTAAGCACTTTGATAAGCTTCGTCTACTGAATCATATAAATGGCCAACACCTGTGCCGTGTAATGCTGAGATAAAGTGAATATCAGCCCAGTCTGCAAAATTCAAACGGCGTTCAATTTCTTTTTTCACAAAGTCTTTTTGCTCTGTGTCCATGCCATCCCATTTGTTAAGCGCAATCACCAAAGCACGGCCTGCGTTTAATACAAAGCTCAGCATGGTTAAGTCTTGCTCTACCACACCGTCACGGGCGTCAATTACCGCAATACAAACGTTACTGTCTTGTATGGCTTGAAGCGTTTTAACAATGGAGAATTTTTCAGCGGCTTCGGTAATATTTTTACGACGACGCACACCGGCTGTATCAATTAAGGTGTAATTTTTTTCATGACGTTCGTAAGGAATATATACGCTATCCATGGTGGTACCGGCTTGGTCAAATACCACAACACGCTCTTCACCTAACATGCGGTTAACCAAAGTAGATTTACCTACGTTTGGTCGACCAACAACAGAAAGCTTGATACCGCGAATTTTCTTTTCAGCTTCGTCTTCTTCACTTACATCAAACTCTGATGGCAGTTCTTCTAATACTTTATCCATCAAAACCGTGATGCCACGGTTCTGGCTGGCAGCGATGGTTTCACATTCGCCTAAACCCAGTTCATAAAATTCGCTGGCAGCGATAACAGGGTCGATGCCATCAATTTTATTTACAACCACATAGGTTTTCTTTTCAGCGGCACGCAGGTGATTCGCGATCATTTTATCGGCGCTGTTTAAACCTGTGCGGCCATCTACCAGGAATAAAACAATGTCTGCTTCATCCATGGCTTGAAAGCTTTGCTCGGCCATTTTTTCATCTAGGCCTTGCTCCATGCCACTGATACCGCCGGTATCAATCACGATATAGTCGCGCTCACCTACTTTACCCGCGCCGTATTTACGGTCGCGCGTTAAACCAGCAATGTCTGCCACAAGGGCATCACGGGTGCGGGTTAGGCGATTGAACAAGGTGGATTTGCCCACATTTGGGCGACCCACAAGGGCGATAACAGGGTTCATAATAATTTCTTTAAATAAATGGCACAGGGCTTATCCCCCATGCCTTTAGCATAGCAGTAGATTGCTTAATCTAGCTGGAAAACACTTAATAGGCCTGAGTTACTCAAGGCAATTAAATAGTTATCCTGCGTTAGCAAACGGGTGCGAATGCCTGGATCTAATGAGAACTGACGCGAAGGGTGTTTCATGCCATAGCTGCCGGTTTTAACCCAGTCTAGAGCAGGACGTACCACCTGTTGTCGTCCAATAATGGCGCCATCCAATTGTTTAATAACATGGATGTAACCTTCATAATCTGCCACCGCTAAATGCCCTGCAAACAATACAGGTTCACTTAATTGGCGACCTTCTAAATCAGCTTGTATCCAAACGTCGTTGGCACTGCGTTCATCAAATGCTTTCACTTGGTCGTTATCAGCAACAATGTATAAGTTGCCTAAACCGGCTAGCGGGCCGTGATAAGAAGACGCTTCACGCTTCCAACGCATTTTTCCAGAACTTAAATCAATAGCTGCAATGTGGCCTTGATAACCGCACACATATAGAACGTCATCACGCACTAATAAACGACCATCAACATCCACAAGGCGCTCAAGCTCGCTGCGACCAGCTGGCACGCCAATGCGTTCTTGCCACATGACGCTGCCATCTTCGATATTCAAACCCACAACTTTACCGCTAGCAAAACCGGCGATTACCATGTCTTTATAAAAAACAGGGGCCGAAGTACCGCGTACTGACAAACTTGGTAAGTTACTATCAAAACTCCACAAACGTTTACCGTTGCTGGTTTTTAATATGTGTAATTTTCCATCCGCGGTTTGTGCCGCTAAATATTGTCCGTTCACTTGTGGCACAGACAATACTTCTGATTTCACATCACTGCGCCAGCTTTCACTGCCGTCAGTTAAGTTAAACGCGATGATTTCACCGTTTAAGCTGGCAACAAAACCTAATTGTTTGCCAACCGCAACACCGGAACTTAATTCACTAGAAAAGTCTTCGCTCCAAAGTTGCTCGCCACTTTCTAATGTAAGCGCTTGCACCAAACCTTTATGGTCTGCGGCGTATAACACACCACTTTGAATAGACGGTGTTAAGTCTGCGAATGTTTTACCTAAGCCTTTGCCTATTTGGGTCTTCCACTGAGCATCTAAAGACACTTCAGAGTCAAATGATGGCAAACCTTTTGGACCAGTATCTTGATCGATTTCATCTGTGCTGGAACACGCTGCAAGCGTGGCCAGCATCATGATTGCCAGCAGGCGCATTAGTTCGCCACCGCAAGGTCATCAAGTTTCATTTTAAGCACAGGGTTATTTGCACCAATGCGCTCAGCCGCGGTTACCGCTTTGCTGTATGCGTCACGGGCATTGTCTTTTTCGCCTTTAGCAAAAAACGCATCGCCTTTTGTTTCTTCATATTCAGCAATGAATGCCGCTTCTGGCTCAACCGCTAATAAGCTTAGAGCTTCGTCTGCTTTTTCTTGTGCAATTAATACACGGGCTAAACGCACACGCGCCAATTGTTTAATCGCTGCATCAGATGTGTCCGCTACAACCGCTTCCAGCTGTGCTTTAGCTGAATCTAAATCCCCAGCTTCAACCGCATCTTTTGCTTTAAACAAACCAGCAAACATAGCGTAAACAGTATCGCCGTGCTGTGTTTGTAGTTGATCAAGCAGCAAGGTGCGACGACCTTGATCAGCTTCTTCAGTGCTGTCGTTCAAGCTAATTAATTCTTGGTACACAACAGAGGCTGAACCAGCCGCTTCTAACTGTTGGCTTTCGTAACCTTGGTAACCGAACCAACCACCTAGAACCACAACAGCTGCTACAACTGTTTGTTTGCCGTTGTCTTTCCACCAGTTTTTAATGGCTTCAATTTGTTCTTCTTCAGTGCGCATTTCAGTCATAATTTTCTCCGATTTTTTATTCTTAGATCCTGCGAAACCTATCGAATGAGCTTTTATCCCTATGCTGCGTTAAAAAAATATTCATGGTTGTCATTTATAAATAATAAATTCCGCCCATTCATATTTTTTTGCCTTGCCTAGTAATAAAATATCTATCCGATAAATGCTCTCGCCACATATTAAATAATTAAGGGTTAAAGGTTTTCGCTTAACCAAGCTGCTACTTTGTCTTGGTCCAGCGTTAACTGCTCACCTTGACCACGTAGCGGTTTCACCGACACCTGGCCGGCGTTCAATTCATCTTCACCTAACAAAAGGGCAAACGCGGCGCCGCTTTCATTGGCTTTTTTCATTTGTTTTTTAAAGTTGCCGCCACCGATGTGCATTTGCAACCTTAGTTCAGGCAATTGCTCACGTAGTTGTGCGCTTAACTTCATGGCTCCGGCAGTTACATCACCCATACAAGTTAGGTAAACATCAATGGTATTGGCCACTGATTCTGGAATTGCATCCAAGGCTTCAAGCATTAAAATTAAACGCTCCATGCCCATGGCAAAACCCACTGCAGGTGTTGGCTTGCCGCCTAACTGCTCAACCAACCCATCGTAACGGCCGCCAGCACAAACAGTACCTTGCGCGCCTAATTCTTCTGTTACCCACTCAAATACGGTTTTGCTGTAATAATCTAAACCACGCACTAAACGCGGGTTAATTTCATACTCAACGCCCACAGCATCTAGTAGAGCTTTTAAAGTGGCAAAATGTTCCGCAGATTCTTCATCTAAAAAGCTATGAAAATCCGGAGCATCATTTAACAACGCCTGAGTTTGCGCATTTTTACTGTCTAAGATGCGCAATGGGTTCGTTTCTAGGCGACGCTGACTGTCTTCATCTAACTGATCTTTAACGCCAGATAAAAACTCAACCAAAGCCGCTTTATAATTTGCACGGGCTTCGTTACTACCAAGTGTATTCAGCTGCAGTGTTACTTTGTCGCGAATGCCTAAACGGGTCCAAAGCTGGTGTGTCATTACGATTAGCTCAGCATCAATATCAGCACTGGCCATACCAAATGTTTCAACACCAATTTGGTGGAATTGACGGTAACGGCCTTTTTGCGGACGCTCGTAGCGGAACATTGGGCCCATATACCACAAGCGCTGACGCTGGTTATTCGCAATCAACTGGTGCTGTTCACAAGCACGCACACAGCTAGCCGTGCCTTCTGGGCGCATGGTTAAGCTGCTGCCACCTTTGCTTTCAAAGGTATACATTTCTTTTTCTACAATATCGGTTACTTCACCAATACTGCGTTTGAATAAATTGGTTTGCTCAACGATAGGCATACGGATTTCTTGATAGCCAAAACCATCAAGTACCGCTTTTACCTGTTTTTCAAGGTAGTGCCATACAGGGGTAGTCGCTGGCAATATATCGTTCATGCCTGTTACGGCTTTAATTTGAGACAATTCTTTTTCCTTAACGGGCTATCTACGTTGCCAATACGGCGTTAAAAATTTCATCAGAACCTCATTTGGCGCGCCAAACTCCGTTTCTTCAAAAATTTTTGCCTTGTCTTGGCCGCCTCGCTTACACCCGTAAACGCAGCACCGGTTTTAATTCTTAGCAGGTTGTTTACAACAACACCCACTGCATTTTGTTCTTTAACTTTTGATAATTAACGAGGCTTCTGCTGCTTCTTTTTCAGCAACTTTGCGTCTAATCATTTTCTCTAGATTATCTACTAGATTGTCGTTATCTAATTTTCCTGACGGCACACCATCTTCATACATCAAGTTTGGTGAACCACCGGTTAAACCTAAATCAGTTTCTTTGGCTTCGCCCGGGCCGTTAACCACACAACCAATCACTGAAACATCCAGCGGGGTTAATATGTCTTCTACACGCATTTCTAATTCGTTCATGGTTTTCACCACATCGAAATTTTGGCGAGAGCAACTTGGGCAAGCTATAAAGTTAATGCCTTTATTTCGCAGCTTTAAGCTTCTTAAAATATCAAAGCCCACTTTAATTTCTTGTACTGGATCAGCCGCTAACGAAACACGTAAGGTGTCGCCGATGCCGTCCATTAATAGCATGCCAAGGCCTACTGAGCTTTTCACCGTACCGCTGCGCAGTCCGCCGGCTTCGGTAATACCCAAGTGCAACGGCTGTTCAATTTGACCAGCAATTTTTCGATAAGCCGCCACTGTCATGAAAACATCAGAGGCTTTTAGGCTTAACTTAAAATCAGGGAAGTTCATGCGGTCTAGAATATCAATATGACGCATGGCGCTTTCAACAAGCGCATCCGGTGTTGGTTCACCGTACTTTTTTTGTAAATCTTTTTCTAAAGAACCGGCATTAACACCAATGCGAATAGGAATGCCGTTATGACGGGCTGCATCAACCACTGCACGAATACGATCTTCACGACCGATGTTACCAGGGTTTATACGTAGGCAATCTGCACCTAGCTCAGCAACACGTAAGGCAATTTTATAATCAAAGTGAATATCCGTAACCAAAGGCACGTTCACTAATTTTTTGATTTCGCCAAAGGCTTCTGCGGCTTCCATGGTTGGAACAGAAACACGCACAATGTCCGCACCGACTTCTTCAAGGGCTTTAATTTGTGCAACCGTCGCCTGTACATCACAGGTCTCGGTATTGGTCATGCTTTGCACCGCAATTGGGGCATCGCCGCCAACCGGAACATTACCTACCATGATTTGTCGTGATACACGACGCTTGATTGGAGACTGACCTTGTTTGTTCATAAACTTATATCAAAAAATAAAATAGGGTTTAGGCGAACTAGCGGCCTCGTTTAAAACTCAAATATTCGTTACTTTCAGGGAAACGCTTTTTAAGTTTGAACGCGTAAGTTGCAGCGGCGTTTTTATTGCCTGTGGCACGTGCCACTTTAAATCCGGTCATTAAGCTTGCTGCATTTTGATCTACACCACCTTCTTGAATGGCTTTTTCAAAACGCTGATACCAACGCTTGGCTAAACGCGGGCGCTTACGCTCGATATACAGGTTGGCCAAATTCAAACTGGCCACGGTGCTGTTCATATCTAATGTCCAAGCACGCTCAAATGCATCAATGGCTTGGCGCTCATTACCAAAACGGCCAAAGCATAAACCCAAACCTTCAAACGCCAACACACGAGCGGTGTAATCCACATCCAGTGCAGCTTGCGCAATGTAGTCACAGGCTTCGTCGTCGTTTTTATGCACCATCAAATAATAACCGTAATGGTAATTTGTTGGGCTGTGCTCATCGTCTAGGTCGATGGCGATTTCAAATTCTTTTTCCGTAAGCTCAAGCTCACCACGCTCTAACCAATACATGGCCATAGCACTGTGTGCCGCGGCACTGTCTGGCGCGACTTTTAATGCACGCTCAATTTTTTTACGGGCCAATACTAAATTGCCCGCATTCATGTAACTGATGCCCAAAGCCACATAGGTTTCAGCGGCTTTTTCATGGTTCACTTTTTTAGCAAAGCGACTATCGGTTACGGTTACGCAGCCCGTTAAAAAGGCTAAGCAAATCATAAGAGAACTGATTTTTATTATTTTCATATACAACGTCTCACTGCTTTGCATGCTATTTTTACTTGCTTGCCGCATCGGTGGCCAAGATATCTTGAGCCTTGCTGTAGCGTTCACTACGGCGCGTGCGATCTTCTACATTGCCCACTAATTGACCACATGCGGCGTCAATGTCGTCTCCACGGGTGGAGCGAATAGTGACAATATACCCTGCATTATGTAAATAATCGCGGAACTTATACACACGGTTATTGCTTGGACGCTCGTAACCCGAATTAGGGAACGGGTTGAACGGAATCAGGTTGATTTTACACGGCGTATCTTTCAGTAGCTCAGCTAACTCAACCGCGTGCTCCATCTCGTCGTTAACCTTGTTCATCATGGTGTATTCCACGGTTAACTTGCGACGGTCTGGCAGTGAATTCATGTAGTGACTACACGCTTTCATTAATTCTTTAATTGGGTATTTTTTGTTGATTGGCACTAATACATCACGCAACTTGTCGTTTGGCGCGTGCAAAGAAACCGCCAGCGAGACATCGCTCACCTTGGCTAGGTCATACAGTTTTGGCACCACACCTGATGTACTTAGGGTCACTCGGCGCTTAGATAGGCAGTAACAAAAATCGTCCATCATTAAGTCCATGGCATCCACCACAGGCTCAAAGTTTAATAGTGGCTCGCCCATGCCCATCATTACAACATTGGTGATCTTGCGTTCACGCTTTTCGCCGGGCTTATCAAAACTCTTAGCCGCTACGTAAACCTGACCGATGATTTCGGCCACAGATAGATCTCGGTTAAAACCTTGTTTGCCAGTAGAGCAGAAGCTGCAATCCAAAGAACAACCGATTTGAGAAGACACACACAAGGTTCCGCGATCCCCTTCTGGGATATACACGGTTTCGATGCTGGAGCCGCCTGGCATGCGCATCACCCATTTTTGAGTGCCGTCTTTTGAAACGTCGTGATAGATAATTTCAGGGTATTCAACGCAAGCCACTTTTTTAAGCTTCTCACGCATAACCTTGCTGACATTTGTCATGTCATCAAAGTCTTCGATGCCCACTTGGTGGATCCACTTAAGTAACTGCTGAGCGCGGAACGGCTTTTCACCTAATTCCACAAAAAAGTCTTTCATTTTTTGTGGGCTTAAGCCTAACAAATTGACCTTTTTTTGTTCATCACTCATAGCAATACCTGTAAATCTAGAGCATCTTAAATACGGAAAAAGGGCGGTGGGTAACAAAGTCCCTTTCCGCCCCTTTTGTGTGTTTAAGCCCCTAAAAAGGCCTTAAACACTATATGCATACGTTAAAATTAACGTGCGCAGATTTCTTCAGCTTTGAAGAAGTAGCTGATTTCACGAGCAGCAGATTCAGCAGAATCAGAACCGTGAACAGCGTTAGCATCGATGCTTTCAGCGAAGTCAGCACGGATAGTGCCAGCGTCAGCTTCTTTAGGGTTAGTAGCACCCATTAGGTCACGGTTCTTAAGAACAGCGCCTTCGCCTTCAAGAACTTGGATCATAACAGGACCAGAAGTCATGAAACCAACAAGGTCTTTGAAGAAAGGACGTTCAGCGTGCTCAGCGTAGAAACCGCCAGCAAGTTCGTCAGAAAGGTTAACCATTTTAGAAGCGATAACTTGTAGACCAGCTTCTTCGAAACGGCTGTAGATTTTACCGATTACGTTTTTAGCAACTGCGTCAGGCTTGATGATAGATAGAGTGCGTTCTACGGCCATGGTATTTTCCCTGTTAGGAGTATTGATGTAAAAATAAGTGCGCGAATTATACGGTATTTGCGCCAAATTGCTACTGGTTATATTTTAACCAACTTAAGACACCCAACCCTTCCTACACCTGCCCACATACTGCTTAAATTTGCCCTACCCAGCACCCCAGCCTGCCGAATGAGCCCCAGCATATATTTCAAGCTGAACTACACTTATAACAACTGGCCCATACACTATTCTGACTATGCAAAAAGCGGCATTTATCTTACTTCTGAGCCTTGCTCACTTGCCTGCCCATGGTGAAGCCTCCGACCCACTCTTTGACCTAAGCCTCCAACAGCTTATGTCCATCAGTGTTGTCTCCAAGCACTCTGAAGCCCCTACTCAAGCCCCTGGTATCGTCTCCATCATCACTCAGGAACACATTCTTCGTTATGGTGGGCTAAATCTTGGCGACCTGATAGATAGACTCACCAACACACAAGTGATGGGCTCTTCTCTCTACCCTCGTAACCGAACATCCCTTAGGGCCGTCACTCAGACCCATATTGACGATAAGATATTAATACTGCTGGATGGCCGCCCCATGAGGGACGCAGGACAAGGGGGCGTTAATGGCGACCTTTATGCCGCCTTCCCCATTGAGTCCATAGAGCAAATCGAAGTCATTCGAGGCCCAGGCTCCGTGCTGTATGGCACAAACGCATTTGCCGGCGTGATGAACATTGTTACAAAATCAGAAAAAGAGCCAAAAATACGCGGACAAATTCGCAATGGCAGCCACGGCGACAGCAAGCTTTGGGCGTCCGCCCATCAGCCATTAGAGTCAGGCTCGTTAGCGTTTAATGCCCAAGTAATTAGCCACCCTGGTCAATCATATTCGAACATTGCTGGAGAGCTAGGCTCACCCGGTGAGCATGACATGGGGTATGACAGCCAAATGCTCCATATGAAAGGGGATTATTACGGCACTCAACTCAGCGCCCTTTTGAGTAATACTCGGGTTGATAGTGCCAACAACCTACAGTCCTACCCTTCCGAGGACTGGGACATTGAAAGGCGCTTTCTGGATATAGGTAAGGAGTTGTCGTTAACGGATCAAACTCAGTTACAGCTCAACCTAACGATCAATGACATGGAGAACAAGGCCTTCATTTTAAGCCAGTCAGTGGGCAGCCCTGAGAGCTTTTTTATCACCGACTCCACCAGCTACCTAGTGGACACCTCCATTCAGATGCAACTTGATGATGAAACCAGTTTTATCCTCGGAAGCAGCTATGACAAACTTGAAGGAGACAATGTTTCGGCCGGAGCACTCAACACCACAATCGACTCATGGCGCTACACCGCATATAGCCAGATCAACCATAAAGTCTCCAGCGCAGGACGTTTGATTGGTGGCATTCAATACCATACAACCAAAGAGGAACATTCCGGGTTTTCTCCGCGACTTATGTACATCCACTCTATTAATCAGCAGCACACAATAAAAGCAGGCTTTGACGAAGCATATCGCTCGCCTTTTGGGTTGGATCTATTCTTAAACGCCAGCTTCCTACAAGGCAATACGGAACTCGAACCCGAAACCATCCAAACCTATTCTATCCAACATAGCTTTTCATCGTCTGAGGTTTATTTGGCCAGCACCCTCTACAGCAGCCATCAAAAAAATATGATCGTGAGAGATGAAACTCAAAGCCCGGTAAAACTAAAAAATGCAGGCCACATGGATTACCTTGGCGTAGAACTAGAACACCAATGGAAGATCAACAGCACTTGGGATTGGGAAGGTAATGCCAGTTATCAAGAAAATGAAAATGATGTGGGCGAGACGGGTGATGGCATTGCGCCCAACTGGATGATCAAACAAGGGTTAAGCGCAAAATGGACGTCGACTCAATTAGGTGTGTATGCAAGTTACTTTGGCTCCCCCACCGCCCCGACAAAACTAAACCCTGCAGTGATAGAAGCCAACAAAGACCCAGGTAGCCACACCTCGGTCTCCCTACACTTAAAACAATCCTTAGAGCCCTGGCTTAACTCAAAAAACTGGTTCTTGAGTCTTTATATTGATAACACACTGGATGAACAAGTTTATTACCCCGAGATCGCCAGAAAGAAGATGAACTCATACCCGTTCAAAGAGCGCAGAGCCGCTTACCTAATGCTCGATTACACCCCTTGAGCAACCGCATTAATTCTTGCAACCATGCTACGCAAACCATTGCCGCGAGACGGGCTTAGGTGTTTGATCAAATCCACATCAGTGAAAAACGCTTCCATATCAAAGGCCAATACTTCGGCTGGGGTTTTTCCATTGTAAGCCGCCATCACAAGGGCAAGTAGGCCTGACACGATAAAAGCATCGCTGGCCACATCAAAATATAGCTTGCCGTCAATCTGATAGGGCTCAATCCATACCTGGCTCTGACAGCCTGAGATCAAACGCTCCTGGGTTTTCAAAGCATCATCCATTACTGGCAACTGCTTGCCCAAATCAATGATGTACTTATAGCGCTCTTCCCAACCATCAAAAAAGCCTAAGGTATCCACAATGTCTTCAGTGGTAATACTGCTGCCAAATGGGCTTTCTACTGGGTTTGCCATAACGGAATACTCAAATGTGGAAATTGGCGGGCATTTTATAGGAGCCTTAATCAGGAAGCCAGAAAGCTCGCCCTAAGCACTGTCTTGAGAAGGCAAACAGCCTATCTCCACCACTTAGACATTATTCGCACCCCCACCAGATAAATCCGGATACACAGCTATACTCAAATCTGTAACAAAGGTTAATCTGGGCACTCATTTTGATTAAGTTTCACACTTGCTTAGGATTCACATGTACTGCACTAAAGTCCCGCTTTTATGTGCTGTTTTTAACAGCATTGTGCTCGGTACAGGCAGTCTCCAGCACGCTTGCTGAAATCAGCACTCCTACCATTCAGTTATCCACTGCCAGTGACATCAACATTAGCCCTTATAGCGCATATTTAAGGGATGACAGCTCCGCTCTAACACTCTCTGAAGCTGCAGACTCTAATGAATGGGTTTTAAGCCAAGCCGAGAACCTTAACTTTGGCTTTAGTGATTCCGCTTATTGGATCGTAAGCAACCTACAGAATACCTCTGCTGGCTTACTCTGGTATTTACATATTCGCTATCCGCTGTTTGATGAAATAGACGTGTATGTGTGTCCCACTGATACACCGCCTTCTCTGCAGCATTGCCAGCACAAAAAAATGGGGGACCACTTAGCCTTTCGTGAACGCGATATTGCACACCCAGAGTTCAGCCTGAAACTAGAGCTAGCAAGACAAACAAAGCACACTTTATTTTTACGCACAAAAACTCAGGGCACCTACCCTTTTATGTTGCACATTGAGGACGAAACCACCCTAAGGGACAACCTTCTCGTTAATATGGCTTTACGAGGGGCCTATGTATCCATGATGCTCATTATGGGTTTGTACAACCTGTTTATTTTCTTTTCTACTCGCGATCGCAGCTACCTCTATTATTCGGCTTTTGTTATCAGCTTTATGTTGTTTCACATAACCTATGCCGGCAGCGCGTTTCAATTTTTATGGCCCGAAAACCCAGAGATCAATCACTTCGCCTTACCCATTATTTTTTCACTCAATATTATTACCCTTACGCTATTCATTCCTAAGTTTTTAGATTTAAAAATGCACAGTAAAAAAAGTTTTTATCTATTTAGGGTGTATTTGGCTTTTGCTTTTTTTGCGCTTGTGATGAATCTGTATATGGCCTATCAGCCCTTGATGAAAATGCTGAATATCATGGTCATGGTATTTACCATATCAGCCCTTATCATCAGCGCGCGATGCTGGTTTAACGGTATTGGTGCAGCGCGATTTTTTACCATCGCGTGGATTGCATTTATTATCGGCCTATTATTGGCCACCTCAAGAAGCCTAGGTTTTGGCGCACTTAATATATACACTTTGAACGGCTATCAAATTGGCTCCTTCATCGAAATCATTTTACTTTCACTGGCTCTAGGGGAGCGAATTACCCTCCTGCAAAATGATCAAATTGAAAGTAAGCGAGCATTGCTAGTTAGTCAGGATGAAGCCATACACAATTTAAAAAAATACGAAGATCTTTATCAAAACTCCATCACTGGCCAGTTCCAACTGGATGAAAACGGATTATTTATTAAATCTAATAAATCCTGGTTAAGCTTATTTAACATTGATGAATCCACACTAATTAACAACCCTCAGTATTCATTCAATAACTGTTTCATCAACCCCGCTGACCAAGCTAGCTTTTGGCAAGAAGTGAACCTACACGGTCACCTGCAAAGCCACATAGTAAAACTCACCCCATTTAGTAATGGCGATGAGATTGTTGCCAACATATCAATGAGAAAGGGTAAAGAATCAGAAAGCGCTGCATGGATTGGCTCTGTTCAAAATTTCACAGAAAAATACAAACAAGAAGAAGCCTTTAAACAATTACAAAACGAAAGAAATCAGTCACTGCGCCAATTGGTCATGGGAGTGTCTCATGAAATGAACACCCCCTTGGGCAACATTGGCATGACTCAAAGTTTTCTCGCTAATGAAGTGCCGAACCAACCCGAACCCATGAAAACAACATTAAGCGAAGGGCTTAACATAATTGAACACAGTACCAGTAGACTCAGAGAGCTTGGGCAGCTCATGAAAGCCTCTGTGGTCAATAGTAAGCAATATCAGCAAGCTGAATTAGATATGAATAAGTGGTTAGATAACTGGGAAGCAGAAAGTGTGATGGTTTTCCCTCAAATTCATATTCAAGTATCGACGCCCGATAATATGAAAACATGCCTGAGCTCTGAAGAAGCGCTTAATCAAATATTCACTCGGCTAATTGAAAACTCTGTGACACATAATAAAACGTGTTATGACTCAGGCGAACTTCAAGTAGAAATCGTCATTTCCACAGATAATGAAACATTAACATTTGAATATAAGGATAATGGCATTGGTCTCGAAGAAGGTGCGGAGCAAAATATCTTCCAGCCCTTTTATACAACCAAACGACAACATGCAGCGAGCAAAGGCCTAGGGCTATACCAAACCTACAGTCTCATAACGGAAATACTGCACGGGCACGTCATATGGCCAAAAAATTCAAAAGGCTTCCACATAGCCATCGCTTTCCCATATGAGACAAGCTGACTTACCGCCTTATGTTCAGGCACAAAAAAGCCCAAATCATATTCATGACTTGGGCTTTCTTTTTTAAGCGTTTAAAAACTTAAGCGGCTTTATCCGCTTCAGGCTTTTTTGCGCGCTTGGCTTCTTCTTCATCTTTAAGTTCACGACGAAGGATTTTACCAACTGGCGTCATTGGTAGCTCATCACGGAACTCAACAAAACGTGGCATTTTATAACCCGTTAAGCGGCTCTTACAGAAGTCACGAATAGACTCTTCCGTTAAGCTTGAAGACTGAGAAACCACAAACAGTTTCACAGCTTCGCCTGTTTTATCGTTAGGTACACCGATTACAGCACAGTTTTCAACTTCAGGATGCTCAGCCACTACGCCTTCAATTTCATTAGGGAAAACGTTAAAGCCAGATACGATGATCATGTCTTTAATACGGTCCACAATTGAAACAAAACCGTCTTCAGCAATAATCGCTACATCACCAGTACGGAACCATTCGCCGTCTTCTGTGAATGCATCTTTACTTGCGTCTTCACGCTTCCAGTAACCTTTCATTACTTGAGGGCCTTTCACGCATAACTCACCGCGTTCACCAACGGCTACTTCATTGCCTTGGTCATCGATGCATTTTAGTGACGTGCCAGGAACAGCCTGACCTACAGTACCCATTTGCTCCAAGCCATTACCTGGGTTCATGGTTACCGCTGGAGAACACTCTGTTAAGCCGTAAGCTTCTGAGATGCCAACACCTGTAAATTCTTTCCAGCGTTTTGCTGTGTCTTCCATCAGAGCTGTACCGCCAGAGATAGTCAGTTTTAATTCACTGAAATCCAACTCTTTAAAACGAGGGCTTGCCATTAATGAAACAAACAAAGTATTCAAGCCAACAAATGCATTTAGTTTGAAAGGCTTAATGAACTTGATGAACGTTTCGGTATCACGAGGGTTAGCGATCAACACACTGTGATCACCTTGTTCGAATAGAGCCATCAAGTGCACTGTGAATGCATAGATGTGATAAAGCGGTAGCGGTGCTACAACAATGGCTTGGCCATCGCCTTTTAATGGTAGACCGTCGTCACCGGTTTGAGCCAGCATAGACTTAGACTGAAGCATGTTCGCAACAAGGTTACGGTTAGTCAGTTCAGCGCCTTTCGCAACACCGGTAGTACCACCTGTGTATTGCAGAATGATTGTGTCATCTAGGTTAGGCATGTAGTTAGCTTCAAAGCCTTTACCAGCACCTAGTTTAAGCGCTTTGCGGAAAGATACCGCTTGAGGTAAAGAGTAAGCCGGAACCATCTTTTTAACATGCTTAACTGCAAAGTTAATTAGAGTACGCTTAACCGTTGGTAGCATATCAGCAAGGCTGGTTACGATTACGGTTTCAATGCCTGTATCAGATACAACGTTTTGTACGCTCTTGGCGAACATTTCCATGCACACAAGGGCTTTTGCACCTGAGTCGTTGAATTGATGCAGCATTTCACGATCTGTGTACAACGGGTTAACGTTGGTGATGCGTAAACCACAACGCATGGCGCCGTACATTGCAATTGGGTATTGCAGCGTATTTGGCATTTGGATAGCGATGGTATCGCCAGGTTTTAAATTTGTATGATTTTGAAGATAGTGAGCAAACGCAGCACTGTATTCATCGATTTGTTTGTAGGTCATGGTTAGACCGATGCTTGTAAAAGCAGGAAGAGCCGCATACTTTTTAAATGCAGATTCCACTACTTCAGCAGCAGCGTTGTATTGACCAAGGTCTAGTTGATCCTGTACACCAGGTGCACGTTTACCATCCCAAAATGAAGCTTCCATTGTTCCTCCTAACGACTAGAACAACAGACTATAGTGACACCCTGATACCCGTGTAATCAGATAGCAGAACTTTGTCGATGAGATAAGGTGCTTTACTTCACATTATCGCTATAGCTGTTATTTATTTTTATTATTGAGTTTTGCGTGGGCACACTATGACGCAACAAGGGCGCGCTGAAAAGTCCCCTAAATAACTTTTTGTTGTCTATTTGGGTCATTTTTTGTAAGTAAGTGTGAATCTTGGCTATTAGAGGCGCACTATGCATGGCCTAAATGAAAAAACATGCACCGCGAGAATGGTACTGAATAGAGTAAACCAGCTGGGATAATAAAAAACCCCTTCTTTTTGTAGGTTAAAGAAAGGGTTTCGAAGGTGAATCTATTTTATGAGACTGTAAACCAACCCTAGAAAAACATGCCTGTTTCTAACTGGGCTTCTTCGCTCATCATGTCTCTTGAATGCGCCTGCTGGGTCAAAAACTAGCTTAGAAAAACATGCCTGTTTCTAACTGGGCTTCTTCGCTCATCATGTCTCTTGACCAGGGTGGGTCGAATACCAATTCCACTTTCACGTCACCAACATTTGGCACCATGGCACTGCGATATTTAACATCACTAACCAAAACTGGTCCCATGCCACACGCTGGCGCAGTCAATGTCATATCAATTAAAACCTGCTTGGTATTTTGATCAATTTTAACTTTATAGATCAAACCAAGATCCACAAGATTCACTGGTATCTCTGGATCATAAATTGTTTTAAGCGCAGCCCAAACATCGTCTTCACGAATGGTATCACCGTCGGCCGGGGCAAACGTCAATGTTTCAGATTCTAAACCTAGCGCGGCTGCATCTGTACCATCAACTCGAGCCATATTACCGTTATGCACAACGGTATAGTTACCGCCAAGCGATTGAGTCAAAGTAACAAAGCTGCCTTCAGGGATTGTGATTTTTGTGCCCACAGGGACCAAACGCGCAGGAACATCGGCCTGCGCCACTACCATTCTTTTTTCCATAACGGATAGGCTTTCTTTTAAATTAAATTCTTTTGTGATCAAACATGTATCGCTAACTTACTCTAACAATAGAATAAACCAGCAAAAGGCAGCACAGCTTTAACGTTATATATTAAAGCTTTCACCGCAACCGCATTCATCTTTGGCATTTGGGTTATTGAACACCATGGTGCTGTTCAAACCCTGTGTGGCGTAATCAATTTCAGTACCATTCACATACGGCAGCGCTTCGGCTGTTACGTACAACAGAACATCATCGGCCACTTGAAAGGTTTTTTCATTACCTTCAATGGTGCGTAACAACTGCAGATCATATTTGAAACCTGAGCAGCCGCTTTTTTTCACGCCCAACACAATACCTTTGGCATTCGTGTCTGATGCCAACTGTTTGCGGGCGTATGCCACCGCGTTTTCTGTCATTGAGACAGAAATATCATCAGGGGAAAATGTATTCACTTGTGTCATCGTTTTTTCTCCTAAACCTTTATCCACCAATCTATCAGTGGCTTTTAGGTTAAAAACATTTTTACTTTTTCAAGGGCGGTAAACAGCGCATCCACATCGTCTTTTGTATTGTAAATCGAGAACGATGCACGGGCTGTACCCGGAATGCAAAATTGATCCATGATCGGCATAGCGCAGTGATGGCCTGTACGAACCGCAACACCTTGCTGATCCAATAACATACCCACATCAGCTGGATGAGTGCCTTCAATTAAAAAGCTTAATACACCGGCTTTTTCTTTCGCTGTACCAATGACTTTCAAACCTTCACATTGAGCCGCTTTTTCATGAGCGTATGCCAATAGTTCTTCTTCATAGGCAACCATGGCGTCACGATCTAGGTTCATTAAATACGTCAGAGCAGCATCCAAAGCAATGGCACCACCAATGTTTGGCGTGCCCGCTTCAAACTTAAACGGCAAACCCTGATAGGTAGTGCCATCAAAGCTCACTTTTTCAATCATTTCACCGCCACCCAATATAGGAGGCATGGCATCCATCAATTCTTTTTTACCGTACAAACAACCGATGCCGGTAGGGCCAAATACTTTATGACCTGAAAACACGTAAAAATCCGCATCCAGCTCTTGTACGTCAACAGTGAAATGTGCAACCGCTTGTGCACCATCGATCAATACTTTTGCGCCAACAGCATGGGATTTTTCAATAACGGTTTTAACAGGATTAACCGTTCCCAGTGCGTTACTCACATGCACCAAGCTGACAAACTTAACGTTATCTTGAATCAGCGTATCAAATGCATTCATATCCAATTCGCCGTTATCTAAAACAGGAATCGGTTTCAAAATTGCACCTGTGCGTTCGCACAACATTTGCCAAGGTACGATATTAGCGTGATGCTCCATACCGGAAACCAAAATCACATCGCCTTTTTTAATAAAAGCATCGCCATATGACTGAGCCACAATATTAATGCTTTCTGTGGTGCCACGGGTCCAGATGATTTCTTCGCTGTGCTGCGCATTTAAAAATGTTTGTACCGCTTTACGAGCGTTCTCAAATGCGATGGTGGCACGATCACTTAGCGTATGAGCGCCACGGTGCACATTGGAGTTATCTACTTTGTAATAGTGATCCAATGCATCAATTACAACGCTTGGCTTTTGTGTCGTAGCGCCGTTATCCAAATACACCAATGGTTTGTCATGAACCATTTGATCCAAAATTGGAAAATCTTGACGCACTGCATTCACATCAAAGCTCATCAAACTGTCTCGTCATGTAAAATGTGTTTGGTTAATTCACGATTAGAAGTGAATTGCTCCGCCATTAATGGACGCATTTTATCGCGCAAGGCTTCTAACGGAATGCTTTCTAGCAATTCGTTAATAAAACCAAAGCTCAGCATAATGTCGGCTTCTAAGGCGCCAATACCACGGCTGCGTAAATAGAACTTAGCGGTTTCATCCAACTGAGCCACAGTCACACCATGTGCACATTGAACATCATCCGCGTAAATTTCTAATTCAGGCTTGCTATTAATTTGTGCTTTATCACTTAACAATAAGTTTTTATTGCTCAGCTTGGCCAAGGTTTTTTGTGCATCCGGCAAAATATGAATACGACCGTTAAATACAGCCTTTGACTGATCGGCCATGATGCCGCGGTACACTTCGTCTGTGGTGCAGTTTGCCGCTTTGTGCTCTATGTAGCTGTGAATATCAACATGCTGATTATTCTTAGGTAAGTACACGCCGGTCATATCACAATGACTGCCGCCCACATTATGGTTAATCAAAACATCTAGACGCTTGATTTGGCCGCCTAATAACACTTGATAGCTTTCAAACTGGCTATCACGGTTTAAGTCTACGTAAAGACCACCAAAGTGCAGGCTTGATTCATGCTCACTATTTAGACGGTAGTGATTTAATTTTGCGCCATCACCCACAACCGCTTCGGTTGTTTGGTTGAACAATACATTTTGCTCTTCATCCGTTGAAACAAACTGCTCAATCAAAGTGGCTTGAGCATGGGTTTCTAATTCAACAAGGCAGCGAGAAAATGCAGAGGCAGCCGCTTTTTGCGTCGTGCTCACATGTACTACTTGCACAGCTTTTTTAAGCTGAACATTTTTAGCTACTTTAAGATAAACACCATCACTTACTTGAGCATTATTTAATGCTGTGAATAAGTTACGCTCAGTTTCAGCTACTTTACCAATGGCAGCGCCGATAGCCGCTTGCTCATCTTTATTGGCTTGTAAAAAGCTTACCAATGTTAAACCGTCTTCAGCATCTATCTTAGATAGCTCGGCTTTATAAACACCATTTACAAATACTAAGCGATGCGCGTCAAGTCCAGCCACTTGATACAAGGATTCAATACCTTGAGCATCTGACGATTGCACAGGGGTATTATAATCTTGCTTGGTTAAAGCAAATAAACTGGTGTATTTCCAATCTTCGGTTTTACGAGTTGGAAATGGCAGGGTTTTAAATTGCTCTAAACCTGATGCATTAACCGCCGCTAAAAAATCTGCTTTTTTAGTACTATTAATCAGGCTTACTGCTTGCTGGTTAAAATCGATGGCGCTCATTTTAAACGTCTCCGTTTTCGATCCAGCCGTAGCCTTTTTCTTCTAATTCAAGCGCAAGCTCTTTGCCACCAGACTTAACAATTTTACCGTCAGCCAGTACATGTACAAAATCAGGAACAATGTAGTCTAGTAAACGCTGGTAGTGCGTTACCACGATGAAAGAACGATTAGGGTCACGCTGAGAGTTCACGCCCTCGGCAACCACTTGTAATGCATCGATATCCAAACCTGAATCGGTTTCATCTAGGATGCAAAGCTTTGGCTCAAGCAACATCATTTGCATGATTTCGTTACGCTTTTTCTCGCCGCCACTA